>Ga0213872_10000331_pt1 | contig 40030 bp, 44 predicted proteins | sample VelepicomBERX_R2_FD_160071 | JGI IMG/M metagenome (GOLD analysis project Ga0213872, IMG submission 160071) | Rhizosphere microbial communities from Vellozia epidendroides in rupestrian grasslands, the National Park of Serra do Cipo, Brazil - RX_R2 | ecosystem: Host-associated > Plants > Roots >... | reverse complement strand
TTTGCCGATCCTGGAGACGCGGCTGAAACAGGAAACGGACGCCAGGGTGAAAAAGGTGCTACTTGAAGCGACGGCTCTGATAGAACTCGCGGACACGGCGCACCCTGATCGGCAGGTCGCTGCTGCAGGCGAGTTGGCGAAATCGAACTCCATCGGCGGGCTTGATGCCCTTGCAGGATTGTCGCAAAGCAATAGTGCATCGGCCGAGGTCAAGCAGGCCGCGGCGAAGGCGACGCAATCGATCCGAAATTATCTCTCGGTTGTGAATTTCTTTGGTACCATTTTTCGCGGCTTTAGTCTGGGGTCAATTCTGTTGGTCTCCGCACTTGGATTGGCCATTACCTTTGGCCTGATGGGAGTCATCAACATGGCCCATGGTGAAATGATCGCCATTGGCGCCTACACGACGTACGTTGTTGAAAACGTTTTCCGGGACGGTCTCCCGCTTTCTCCGCTAGGCGTCCGCATCGTGCTGCCGGGCCTGCATCTCAGCGGTTGGCCATTCCAGACCTATTTCATTTTCGCTATCCCACTCTCGTTTCTGACAGCCGCCCTTGCCGGGCTCGCTCTCGAGCGATTGGTGATCCGGTTTCTTTATCGCCGGGTGTTGGAATCGCTGCTTGCGACCTGGGGTGTTTCGCTCATTATGCAACAGTTGTTCCGTCTTATTTTCGGGGCGAACAACGTCCAGGTGAACTCTCCTTCATGGCTCCTCGGCAATTTCACGGTCAGCGACGTCATTTTGGGTTATAACCGGATCTTCGTGATCGCGTTCGCTATCCTGATCGTCGTCGCAACCTGGATGCTGTTAACTAAAACGCCGCTCGGTCTGTTCATCCGGGCCGTGATTCAGGACCGCAACATGGCTGCTTGCATGGGTGTGCCCACTGAGCGGGTTAACATGCTCACCTTTGCTTTCGGGTCTGGCCTGGCCGGATTGGCGGGAGCGTTCCTCTCGCAGATCGGGAACGTCGGCCCGAGTCTAGGCCAAAGTTATATTATCGACAGCTTCATGACAGTCGTCGTTGGTGGAGTCGGGAGTATTGCCGGCACCGTGGCCTCGGCGGTTGGCATCGGCCTTTCTGACCAGGTTCTTCAACAGGTGCTGGGCTCGCCCGTGCTCGGAAAAATCATGGTCCTGGTCGCGATCATTCTCTTTTTGCAGTGGAAACCCGGAGGGTTCTTCCCAACCCGAAGCCGTAGCTTGGATAGCTAGCATCTTCTTTCCCTGCCACATGCAAACCAGCTTTCGCAAAACCGAACTGTGGGGCATCGGAATTGGGGCGATTATCATTCTCGGCATTTTGCCGGCGCTCAATGCTTTTACGCCCGTGAGCAACATTTTCCATATCAGCGATTTTACGATCAATCTCTATGGCAAATATCTGTGCTACGCCGTGCTCGCGATCAGCGTGGATCTGCTCTGGGGTTACACCGGGTTGTTAAGTCTGGGGCAATGCCTGTTCTTTGCGCTGGGCGGCTATGCCTTCGGCATGCACCTCATGCTGTTGATCGGAAAGCTTGGACAGTACCACAGCGATCTTCCGGACTTCATGGTATTCCTCGGCTATCCCGCCCTGCCGCCCCAGTGGGTGCCGTTTCGCAGTTTCTGGTTCGCGGCGGCCGCCGTTGTTCTGGTGCCAGGCTTTGTGGCCCTGGTCTTCGGCTTCCTGGCATTTCGTTCCCGGATCCGAGGCGTCTACTTTTCGATTCTGACCCAGGCGCTGACCTACGGTGCTTGTCTGATGTTTTTCCGCAATGACTTCACCTTCGGCGGCAATAACGGACTGACGGATTTTAAGTTTATTCTTGGCTACGACGTTCGGAGCGCCGCCACCCAGCGTTGCTTGTTCATGGCCACCGGTGTTCTTCTTATCTTAACGTATGTCTTTTGCCGGTGGCTGACGCGGACAAAATTCGGAAAAATCCAGCGAGCCGTGCGCGATAGTGAGAATCGGGTTTTGTTTTCGGGCTACGCAGCGGCCAACTTCAAATTGTTCGTTTTCGTAGTGAGCGCAATTATCGCGGGCTTGGCGGGAGCGCTCTATGTACCCCAGGTCGGGATCATCAACCCAAGTGAGATGGCGCCCGACAAGTCTTTGGAAGCCGTGGTATGGGTCGCGGTCGGGGGACGCGGAACCTTAATCGGCCCGGTCGTTGGCGCGATCGCGGTCAACGCGCTCAAGAGCTGGGCTACGCGCGCCTTTCCTGATCTCTGGCTTATCATTCTCGGGGCAATGTTCGTGATTGTCGTACTATTTCTGCCGAAGGGGATCGTTGGTTTGCCGGCGCAGCTCTTTGCACTGTTTAAGCAAAGCGCTGTCTATTTGAAAAAGAAGTCGGAACAGCCCGTCATCGCCGCCGAATTGCCCCTGAAAGCCCCGGATTCCCAATATGAGAAAAGAGTTCATCCTCACCGCTGAAGGGGTCTCGAAAAGTTTCGACGGCTTCAAGGCGATCAACGATTTGAATTTTTACCTCGATGCAGGCGAACTCCGCACGATCATTGGGCCGAACGGCGCCGGTAAGAGCACTTTTCTCGATTTGATCACTGGCCGGACTCGCCCCGACGTTGGCCAAATTGAATTCAAAGGTACGCCGGTCACCAAAAAGACCGAGTATCAAATTTATCGCATGGGGATCGGCCGCAAATTTCAGACGCCCAGCGTGTACTCGGATCACACCGTCTACGAGAACATTCTCTTAGGGCTCAAGGGCAGCCGGAGTGTTTGGAGCGCAATTTTTGGGAGGATCACTCCGGCCCAGAACGAGCAGATCTACCACGTGCTTGAAATTATTCATCTTAAGGACAAGGCCCAGGTCAGGGCAGGCGCTCTTGCGCATGGTCAAAAGCAATGGCTTGAAATCGGGATGCTGATCGCCCAGGACCCGGAATTGATGCTGGTGGATGAACCCGCAGCCGGCATGACGGACGAAGAGACCGCGCGAACCGGTCAACTACTCCTGAGCCTGGCCGGCAAGCACACCATCATTGTCATCGAGCACGACATGGTGTTTGTGCGTCAGCTCGCTAGCAAGGTTACGGTCCTTCATCAAGGCCATGTTCTGTGCGAGGGATCGCTCGACCGCGTCCAGAATGACGAGCGGGTGATCGAGGTGTATCTGGGCAGAAAGAAAAAACATGACGCAATCCATCCTGAGCATTGAAAAGCTCAGCATTTCGATCGGCGGCTCCCGGATCCTGCGCGACGTCAGCCTGGAGCTCTGCGCCGGTCATGTATTTTGTTTGATGGGGCGTAACGGTGTTGGAAAAACCACCACGTTAAAGAGCGTGGTCGGCCTTTACAAGCCGAACAGCGGCCAGGTTGTTTTCGAAGGGCGCGACATTTCCCGGTTGCCGCCTGAGAAGCGGGCTCTAGCAGGGATTGGCTATGTTCCCCAGGGCCGAGGAATCTTCCCGCATCTGACGGTCGCGGAAAATCTCTTTATTGGCGCTGTGGCAAGGCGGAAGAAAACCAAAGAGGCGTTGGAACGCGTCTATTCATTGTTCCCAATCATCAAAGACTTTTTGCCGCGCAAGGGTGGGATGCTCTCCGGCGGCCAGCAACAACAGCTCGCGATCGGGCGCGCGCTACTCACCGAACCGAAACTCTTGATTCTTGATGAACCAACCGAGGGAATCCAGCCCAACATCATCGACCAGATTGGCGAGGCCATTAAGCTCCTGAAAAAGGAATCCATGACGATCCTTCTGGTGGAGCAATATCTGGAATTCTGCAAGGATTTGGCAGACAACTTCGCGATCCTGGATCGGGGCAATGTCGTCGCGCAGGGCCCGGTCGGAGAGCTAACCGACATAGTCGTGAAGCAGCATCTAACGGTGTGATGCCAGCGACGCACGGTAGGGAAGCTCCCGACTCCGCCCCTGTCGCCCCTTGCTACGTCGGGCTAGCAGGGGCGCCATAGTTCCGCGTCCGCGGAACGACGGCGGCCGTCTGAACCGCCAGCCAGGGAAAGGCCTGGCTGGTCAAGTCGCAAGATCTTCGCTACGCGGTCAGGTCAATCTCTCAACTGTATTTTTTTGTGCACGATGGCCGATCCGTTTCTCTTTGCGCCGCGCGGCCCCTGCTAATGGAGCAATTTAATCAATCGCCGGAGCTGTTTTGAAAAAAGAAGGTTGAATTTTTTGGGGAGTTGTGTCACGCGACATATATGCCGCATTATCGATGCGACAGCCTGTGGCGCGATCTCAGGGTTTGATGGGCGGAAAGAAGTTGAATCGCACCAACGATTTTAGATGAAAGCGTATGAACTCTTAAGCTCGCCGGAGGCGTGGTGCCAGGGATCCCCCGCAGAAGACGCTCACGGCAACAAGGTTCATGCTTTACATCCAAATGCGGTGAGATGGTGCGCTCTCGGAGCGATTCAAAAGACGCATCCTCCTTTGGAGTGGGAGGGAGCGATGGATAGCCTCTTGCGCGCGCTCAGCGTTTCCGAAAAGGGGATAGCTCAACTGACCAAATCTGATAAAGAGTGTTGCTTGATGGAGTGGAACGACGATCAGCAATATTCTTTCGAAGACATTCGAGAAATTCTCATTCAAGCAGATTTATGATTTGCAGGGGTGAGCTCCGGGTACTAACCGAGCAGGCCGGTCCGATTCAGGACGAGCGAGGAAAGTTAGTTTAGGCAGCCATAGATCGATCTAAGAAATTACTTGCCAATGCTTTTAGATCGATCTAAGATGGGCCGCTTTCCTCCTGAACGGTTTCCATGTATCCCTGCCCTGGTCTACGCTCTCGCGCCGATGTGGTCTCGGACTTGCCACTCGCCTCCGAAAACGGTTGCACTAGGGCCGAGCCCCCCGCCCAACTGAAAAACCCGCCCCCTCGCGTCCAGAAGTTAATTCGGGCGAAAACTTTCTTTCTTGCTGCTTAAGATGCAATCCTTGGATAGAAGTTATCGGACAGACGGAAGGAGGTGATTCGCGTACTCTAGTAAATTCCAATAAACCCATAAAAGCTAGACCTCTTGGCGGTTAGTCGCCTTTCCTGTGTTTCTATTTCCCGAAAGGTTCAAGGCCCAGGCTACAGCGCTCAAAGGATTGATCCCCAAAGCTGTACAATTTGTAAACACTCAAACCATAGATCGACTTAAGACAAACAATCTAGAATATCATGCATCTCAAAATGCGTTTTGGTTCCCCCTTGTTCGCGTTGGCATCACTCTTCGCCCTGGTGCAAGCGCCTTTCTCCTCTCAAGCTGCCGGCGAAAAGAAACTTGAAGTTTTTTCCTGGTGGACATCAGGTGGCGAAGCAGCCGCGCTCGACGCGTTGTTCAGTACCTACAAAAAACAGTACCCCGGCGTTGAAATCGTCAACGCAACGGTGGCGGGAGGTGGCGGCTCAGCCGCTCGGCCGGTGCTGCAGACCCGTCTCGCCGGCGGTAATCCCCCCGACACCTGGCAGAGTCATCCGGGTTGGGAGATGCTCGGCCAGTATGTCGAACCTGGTTATTGTGAACCGGTGACCGACCTCTACAAGAGCGACGGATGGGACACGGCCTTTCCGAAGGGTCTGGTAGACCTGATGACCAAGGATGGTAAGACCTACGGCGTGCTCGCCGGAATACACCGCGGCAATAACCTCTGGTACAACAAAAAGGTTCTCGAAAAGAATGGTATCACCGTTGGTGACAAGATGAGCTTCGACGAGTTCTTCGCGGCTTGCGACAAGCTCAAGTCGGCCGGTGTCCCGGCACTGGGTGTAGGTGATTCCGGGATTTGGGCGTCAGCGCAACTCTTTGAGAACACCCTGCTGGGCGTTGTTGGACCTCAAGCATGGATGGATTTGTACGCCGGTAAGATGAAATGGGATGATCCGAAGGTGAAGGAAGCGATGAAGTATTTCGCGAAAATGCAGGATTATCTGAACCCGGATCACTCCGCATTGAGTTGGGACCAGGCCATCGGAGCTTTGATGGAGGGTAAAGTCGCCTTCAGCTCTATGGGCGATTGGGCTGCTGGAGAATTCGTCAAGGCCAACAAGAAGGAGAAGGAAGACTTCGGCTGGGTCAGCCATCCCGGGACCGACGGATCGTTCATTATTGTTGCAGATGGATTTACCCTCGCAAAGGGAGCACCCCACAAAGAGGCGGCAATCGCCTGGCTGAAGAGCATCGGCAGCAAGGAGGCACAGGAAGCCTTTAACCCGCTCAAAGGCTCGATCCCAGCCCGGACCGACGTGGACAAGTCGAAGTTTGACGGTTACCACCAGTGGTCAATGAACTCGTTTGCAAACGACAAACTGGTCCCGAGCTGTGTCCACGGCGAGGCAGCCCCGGCGGCGTTTCAACAAGCGCTGAACGACGCCGTTACCGCGTTCATCGTCGATAAGAACGTCGATAATTTTGCTAACGCCCTGGTGCAAGCCGCGAAGGAGTCAGCGACTAAATAAAAATGCACAAGACCGGGCGGGTGGAGTATTCGACTCCACCCGCCGGTCGGCAACGAATGTCCATGAACACCAACGAACGCAATAGGCGTCGTTCGTTGGTGCTCATTGACGTTTGTTGTCGGATCCGCTGAACCGAATTTCTTTTCATGCCAACGGCAAACTTGCAAGTTTCTCGTCCTCGCCGCGCGTCGGCTCAATCATCACGCAAGAGGTTTTCCGGCGAAAAGGTCCTGCCTCCGCTGATCCTGGTTCCGTCGATGGCGGCCATCATCACCTTCGTTTATATCTTCATTCTGATTACCGTCTGGGTTTCCCTCTCCCGATGGGGTACGCTGCGAATCGATTGGCGTTTGCGTGACCCCTGGTTTGAAACTTACTCGCAGATGTTTGCTATGCCGCGCTGGCATGCCGACCTGCGGAACGTTTTCGTTTTCACCGCTCTCTTCTTGTCAGGTTCGATTGGATGCGGCCTTTTGCTGGCCCTTTTCCTGGATCGTCGTTTGCTGGGGTACACTGTCTTCCGAAATATCTTTCTGTTCCCCTATGCGTTGTCTTTCATTGTCACCGGGATCGCCTGGCGGTGGATTTTTAATCCGGAGACAGGAATCAATCTGCTGTTCGACGGTCTGGGTATTAACAAATGGTTGACTTCGATCGGGGCCGCACCCCTGAAACCTGGTTGGACCACCGATCCGTCGGTCCTGCTCTCGGTTAACGACGCCCTGGGGCACGTTTTCCCTGCGGCCAGGAGCCTCACCGTGCATCTGGGGATTCCCATCGCCCTCATTCCCGTGGTAGTTGCTGCCGGATGGCAGCTGACCGGGTTTGCCATGTCGATGTATATTGCCGGGCTGGCTACCGTTCCGAACGAACTCCGAGAGGCTGCCCGCATCGACGGGGCAAACGAATTCCAGGTCTACACTAAAGTCGTGCTGCCGATGCTGCGGCCGGTCACGGTGAGTACGGCTATCATTCTCGGACATGTCTCGTTGAAAATTTTTGACCTGATCTTTGCTATGACAGGGGTTGGCCCCGGCTTCGCGACCGATGTGCCCGGCATCTTCGTGTTCGACATGACCTTCAAGGCCACCAGATATAACCTCGGGGCAGCTGCTTCCATTGTGATGCTGCTGCTCGTGGCCTGCGTGATTGTACCGTATCTCTGGCGCAACCTAAGGAGGAACTGATTATGCAACTCTTCTTCGTCAATCTTCGCCAGGCGTTACCGCGCTCCATCTGGGATTGGGTGATTCTGTTCTTCCTTCTCCTGGGCACGCTTTTCTTCCTCATGCCGATTTATGTGATGGTCGTGACCGGACTGAAACAGGCGCAGAACGTTAGTCTTTCAACGATGTGGCAACTGCCCGCGCAACTTTCTGGCGGAGGATTTATAGAGGCGTGGCGCCGTCTCTATCCTAACCTGGGGAATAGTCTGCAACTGACTATTCCGGCAACGATTCTTTCTTCGATCCTTGGAGCGATTAACGGTTACATTTTTGCAAAGTGGAAGTTTCGCGGAGCAAACACCCTTTTCGCCATCTTAGTATTCGGCATGTTCATCCCGTACCAGAGTATCCTGATTCCGCTGATTCAATTTCTGGAGCAGATTAGGTTGTACGGGACGATCTGGGGTCTTGTCCTGGTGCATGTGGTCTACGGACTGCCCATCTGTTCTTTGATCTTCCGGAATTTTTTCGCGAATATTCCGGACGAACTGGTCGAAGCGGCCCGAATTGACGGCGCCGGCGTGATCCGGATTTTTTGGCTCGTGATGTTGCCCCTGGCTCTCCCTGCTTTTGTAGTCGTGGGTATATTCCAATTCACCAATATCTGGAACGACTTTCTCTTTGGAGTGACGGTGTTACCGAATCCAAATGCCCAGCCGGTCACAGTCGCTTTGAATAACCTCTCTGGGTCATTCTCGGTCGACTGGAATGTGGTCATGGCGGGGGCGGTGATCGTCGCACTACCGACCGCCCTGATCTACATCTTGCTTGGCAGATTCTTTGTGCGCGGGTTGCTGGCCGGTTCGGTCAAAGGATAGTCAGCAGCCCTCCAACAACCAGCCGCCAAACGCCGCATAGATAGCCGCACACAAGAAAAATCCACAGCGATCTGTTAGCTGGAAAACAGCGGCGAAGCCGAGACCGATATCAGCCTAGGCTGAGCTTGCGAGGCCTAGGAACAGGTACCAGGGTGTAGATATTTCTGCAGATCTGCGAGCAGACGCGCGTCAGAACTGTCGACAGCGTGGCCTTGAAGTCCAAGGTTCTATCGCCCGAGAAATCGCCCCAGAAATAGAACTCATCCGGGAAATTTTCATAGTGACGACGAAAGTGTTCCTGAATGCGGTCCAGGAAAATCACCCACTCTTCGGCGTCAACCTCGGGGTCGCTAGGGGAGGCTTTCCACAACCTGTCCCAGCATTCGAAGTCGGTCTCACCGATCGCATATTCTTTGGTCAAGTCCCGACCGAACGGTCTCGTCGCATGGGTCAGGGGCGAACCTTCTGGAGCCTCTATCGGATGAGCGCCGCGGAAGGCGGCTTCGGAAACCTGCTCATGGTCATGAGATTGCATGCCCAACCCTCGTGAACTTTCTCGGGCCGGAATAATCAATTGATCAGATCAGACATCACGAAATCTGATGTCTGGACATCAAAAAAGCCGAGAACGTCGCAAACACCGAGAAGAAGGCTACTTTTCAGCGTTCCCGGCGTTCCCGGCGTTCCCGGCGTTTTCCCGCTAACTGCGGTTTTCCAGGCCGTTCGCGGCTCTGGTTTTACGGATTGAGTCCGCTTTCCGCACCACATCGTCTCGCATCTGGGTTAGCCCGGCTACTATCTGGTCGTATTCCGATCGATACTTCTGGCGAGGGGTTAGCGCATTAGCGTGGGATCGGTCCCAGGCGATGACTGCATCGATGGTTTTGGCGAGCTGAGGGATATCTCCGAAAGCGTATTCGTTAATTGGTCTGCCGACGACCTCCGACAAAGACGCAAATACGGCTGGATCGCCACTTGGATCCAGTTTGGCCTGGTTCACCAGGAGATAAACCCGATAGCGCAGCTGGCCCGCATAGAACCAGAAGACCGCCTCATCCTTTTTACCGCCCGCGAACAGCTTCTCTGCCAGAATGTAAAAACTGGAAGGGTGTCGATTCTCGATGCCGTTTTTAAGCTGTTCGATCGACAAGGTCGTCGGATCCTGAGCCGAAACGGCGACGACCCAAAGTAGAACGAATCCGGCGACGCAGACAAATCGCATTTGGCCATTTTAACTTCACATGATGCATTTGGCTATACATCCCGCCCAAGAGGTCGACTTTTGGACGCTGATTCCGTGAAACTGGTGCCGGGAACGAAGGATCAGACGGCGCCGATGGCGCGCAAAGAAATAATCGAAAACCAGATTTGGAACGTCGAAGCGAACCTGGGTAAGATCGAAGCGCTTCCAGATAGCGAGGAAACGCGGGATATGGTACAAACCTCCATTAAATTGCACGAGATCGCTCTGCAAGCGTACAAAACGGAATACGTGGAGTTGGCAAAGCTCTACGATGAGGGCGGGCCGGAAAGGGAAAGGCTATTAAAGGCTCAAGAGATCGATACCAAATACTTAGCTGATTACCAGGCGCTCTTTCGTCGACTCGTCGAACTGGGCAAGGCTTATGCCGCGAAGCACAATATCAAGGTCGATTGGCAAACTCGAATGTTCTAGTCGGTGCCACCGTTAGGGATGTGCTCCCGCGCGTCCAGGTTGGTTCGTCCGCGTCACTAGAAGCGTGGTGCCCCGGAGAGCGTCCTTACCGGCGCGTGCTTGTCGCCCTATTCGATCTGTTGCAGGTCCAGGTGCCGTTGCAGTTCCCTGACCATCTCTGCGAGGTGGTATCGAGTCAGGAGCCAGCCGATCGCGGGTAGCAATACGAGAATTACCGCAGCCAGCTTCAGGAGGATGATACCGGCAAGCATGTGACCGGCGGCATGAGCCGGGTCATGGCTCAGGTTATACGGATAACTGAATGCGGTCCATGTCGCGATCAGACCGGTTAGGCCAAGCAACACCAGGACCCAGATCGCTTTGACCGAAATTGGAGTGCCGCCATCAAGCTCAATCCGGCTTCCTGAATTGCGGCTGGTCACGATCCCATTAATGTAAGGTTTGAACCATTGACCGGGTGTCAACCACCAGAGGATCCAGTGGATGCCAACCCGTCGTTGCAGCTTGAACCGATGCGAGTCAAACCGGCCAATCACTGGTCGTTGGCCACTAAACTGCGTGGCGTTGCCGGGATCGATCTCCTCTTCGTCAACAATGCCCTTCAGCTTCGTGACAAATTCGTCGGGATCGAGAGGGGATGAAAAGAATTTCAGCATAATCTGATCTTTTGCCATATCGATTTCCCAGACTGCATGTTGGTGTCAAGGAGATATGACAGGTGGTAGGGCGAGGCTCCCGACTCCGCCCCTGCGAGCCCGACGCAGCAAGGGGTAACAGGGGCGGAGTCGGGAGCCTCGCCCTACCGGCTCAGATCGCGCCGCTACCGCGCAAAGCGGGACGCGCGCTAGCCCATTATCAGTCGGAACGCCAAGTATAAAACATATAAAATAAAAGTAATTTTTTCTTGCCTAGATGAGAAAACTAATTATAAAAGTGTTGTGTTATGAATGAACGGTTTCGTTCCGATCGATTCTGTGCCGCTGGCTGGCGAAGAGGTTTCGTCGCAGCTCTGCTGGTCTGGTTGTGCGCGGACGTTGCCTTTGCCGATGGCGCTTTGGACAGTTTTACCGGACCGCTTAAAAGCGGCCTGAACCTCATCATGATCTTCGGGTTCATCGCCGGCTGCGTGATGGTGATGAGCGGGTTCCTGAACGCAAAACGGGATGAAAATTGGAAAATGACTGTGATCTACGGGCTCGGCGTAGCCGGTGCAGTGGCGCTTATGAAGGCTTTGTTTGCAATGTTCGGCGGGGCTGCAGGCAGCGCTGTCACTGGATTCTAGTCTGAACGCGAGATCGAAAACCCCTGTTTCTTAAAATGAATGAGACGCTTATTTACACAGACAGTCGCCCGAGAGCGAAGTCAACCGGGCATGCGTTTGGATTTGAAGGCAACCTGGGAATTCCCGTGATCATATCCGGAATGCTTTCCGTACTCGTGTTGACCTTGTTACTGAACGGTGAAAATGGAATGCCGTTGCTCGCTAAGTTTTTGCTGGCCTTGGCCCCTACGGTGCTGACGACCGCATACATTGTGCTGTTGCGCAGTCGCCGACCTCCCCGGTTCGATCTCGATCTGTTTGCCTCCTGGGTCAACGGCCAATCATTTCAGCCCGCGCGAATTCAACCGCGTCATCCATTTGTTCCAAATCGAGATCAATGATCGATTCATTAATAGGCGCCTTCGAGGCTCTTTTAAGCGCTGCCTCTGGCCAAGGCCCGAGTCCCGCCTCCCGCATCTCGCGCGTGGGAATGCCGAACGGCTTTTTTTTGAATGACCTGCTCTGGTTCGGAGACGGTGGCTCGAAAAAGACCGCAATCTCGCGCGGGTTCATGATTGAGCCGGGTGAGATCAGCGCGTTCAGCGTGACACAGTTAAATGATCTACACGAGCGGTTGCGGATTCTGCTGGGCGTCCTCGGGGAAGAATACGCCCTCCAGGTGCAATGGAGTATCGATAGCGACTACCGTCACGAACTGGAAGCATATCATCGCGAGACTTTGAACTTGCGACGTCAAGACCCGATCCATGGTCAGTTTGGAGTGTTGGTCCGTGCTGAACGTTACGAACGATACAAGGCCGCCATGGAGGAAGGACGGTTGCGCCGGGAACGGTTGACCCTCTTTTTTACGCGGATCATTGACACCAAAGTTCCGGTAGCCGGCCACCGGGCGGTGGCCGAATATTTTGACGCTCTTTCCCGAAAAGAGAGCTTAGCACTTTGCGAGTTTGCCATGGGTGCGTTGACCCGGCTGTTTTCAGATTGCCGGATCACTCCGATGCGGGACCGTGACCATTTTCTCTTTTGTTACCGGTTCCTTAACACAAACCTGCAAACGACGGAGATCGATCCGTTGGGGCTATTCGACTCTGGTTATTCAATCCAGCAAAACTGCCTGCATGCGGAAGGAATTGTGCACTCTTCGGACTCGGGGATTTCGTTCAAGCTCGACTGTTACAGCCACGCCATTTTCGTGGTGCGACAATGGCCACGCCGGACATTTCCGGGAATCGTGACGGCGCTGACCGGGATGGGTTTCCAAGAATACGCGATCACTATGAACATCTATCCCAAGCGCGTTGACAAGGTGATCGAGAAGGAAGAACAACACATTCAACGGCTGCAGATCGATGCAATCTCCGAGCGCAAACAATCGCTGGTGACCGATATGGTCGCCAAACAGGAGAAGGTGACCGAGTTGCAGCAGGGCAAAGTCATCCCGCTCAACTGTCTCTTTGTAGTCAGGCTCTGGCATAGAAATGCAGGCCAGCTGGCCGCCAGATGCGCCTCGCTTAAAAACGCCTTTATCTCGATGGGGGGCGCAGTGGTTCATCATGCAACTATTCCGGAAAATGCGCGCCAACTTTTCTTTCAGACCTGGCCCGGTTGGACATACGGCACCTATCGTGCGTTCGATCTGCCCGCCGAAGACTCCTACCTTGCCGACATGATTCCCTGGTCCGCGACCTTCACCGGGCATCTGGAAGGTGCGGAAGCGATCTATAATGGAGCAAGAGGCAATCTCGTTGGAATCAGAACAAGGCTCGGAAACACTCCTCAACACGGCGTACTGTTCGGTATGACCGGCGCCGGTAAGTCGGTGATTGTCGCGGACCTATTAGCACAGATCGGACATCGGTTCGGATTCAGGTTGATCGTCGAAGAAGGTTTGTCGCACGCGGTGCTGACCCAAACTCAAGGCTGCGAACCGATCGTCGTGAATCCAAACGGAAACCTAACAATCAACTATCTAGACACCTGCGGGGCGCCGTTGTCGGCGATGCATCTCGCGTTCAGTGTCGGGCTTTGCATGCTTTTCTGTGGGATTGACGGGGTTGACGGTGAGCGAAAAGCGATTCGGCACGCGATGATACTGGAGAACCTCCAACAGCTGTACACCGATGTCTTTAATGATTGGATCATTACAAACGAACAGGCAGCCGAGGAACTGCGCTGGCGGGCGGCTGCTATCGATCGATACCTAAAACTGCGGTTACGCGGGTCACAATTTAACTTCATCGACGCGTTCGCCGCGTTCCGCGACTGGGAGGTTGGGAATCCGGACGAGGCGTCCGAGTTTATCCAAGGTCTCCAAGAGGATGAGGTCACCGAATTTGCCAAAAATCCCGCTACCGCAAACATCGTCCGCGATCTGGCTTTCGCCTACTTTCAACCGGCACAATTCCCGTCGCACGGTGCATTGGTAGAACAGTTGCTGTACAACCCTTGCGGTGGATTGAGGGAACGAGAAGAGTGCGATCGCATCGGCAAACTGCTGCGTGCTTGGAGTCGAGACGGCGAAAAGGGAAAACTCTTTGATGGGGTGAGCAACATTCGCATCGACGGCAGGGTTGCGCACTTCGAGCTGGGCCAAGTTCCGGAACATGCGCTTGAGATGCGAGCGGCAACTAACTTTCTAGTGGCGAATTACGGTAGACAAAAGATCATCGCGATGCCGCGCGCCGTGCCAAAGATAGCCATTTTCGAAGAAGCCGCGCGAACCCTTGAAATCCCGGGCGGCGTACGGATGATCCAGGAGTATTACCGGCAGATGCGCAAATTCGGCTGCAACATCCTGGCGGTCGTTCAACAGTACGATGTTATCAAGGACTCCCCGGTACGCGGAGCTATGATCGGGAACTCCAAAATGTTTCTGATTACTTCCCAACAGAGCTGGGAAGATGCCAGGGAAATCGGTTCGGCCCTGGGTCTTTCTGAGAAAACCGTCGAGACCATCAGTTCCTATCCGCTGCCGGAGTTGATGGACCCGAAGGAGCGCTTTAGCGCCTTTACGTATGTGGCAAACGACAGAGTCAGACGATTAGTTGGAACCGTTAAGAATGTGGCATCTCGCGAGCTGCTTTACGCCGCAGCGAGCGATAGCGAGACTTTCGACCGGCGCACCGCGTCGCTAGGAAGTTATAAGAATGTCGTTACTGGTATCATCCAGGAATCAGAAGAATTGTTGTGTGCCTGTGAAGAATCAGCGACAGAGCCGATACTATGAAGTGGTCAGGTATTACAGCATGCATTTTGTTAGCAAGTTGTACGGTAGGACCGAGCGTTCCCAAAGGGCAGCTGACTCTTCAGGGCAGAGGCTCTGAAGCACTAACGAATGATGGTGACCCATTGGTGAATACTGGGATAGACGCCCGCAAAGTGCCTATTGAGTTCGCCAAGGGTTACACCAAGGGCGTGTCCGACGAGGTCAAACGTACTTATTGGGCGCGTCAGGAAGCACAGAAGACAACAGACGAAAATCTTGAGGGACACGTTCGCTACTACAATGCGACAATTCCGGAGCGGCAAGACTCAAACGGGGTCATCAGGGTTCAACGAGAAGTCATTATCCCGATTGTGGAGTAGGCATGAAGATAGAAAGCGTAATATCCGCGACGTTTTTATGGTGCTTTTCCATCACGGCAGGGCGCGCCGCCACTGTAGTTCATGATCCGATTCACACGGTTTTGAACGTTGCCCAACAGGTGTATGGCCAAGTCAGACAGGAGGCACAGCATGCGGAGGACGTCACGAAATACACGACGATGATTCAAAAGCAACTGCAGCAGATTAATCAATTGACGAGCATCATCAACCAGAACGTCGAACAACTCCGCAGGTTCGGTAGCCCTGATACTTACATAAATATGCTGGGTTTGGATGACTTGTTCGCGGAGGTCAACAAAGCCAGAGCCGGAGTCGGCAAGACCGTGGCGGATTTTACCGAAGCAGCGAACGGAATCGCAGCCCTCAAGTACACCGGAGGCGGTCTCTACCAGGATCTCAGCGAACTTCCGGACAAGTTTGGTCGGAACGTTCGGTACCAGACCGAGAGCTTTAAGAAATTTGGGGTGATCCAGGATATGTATGAGGAGTATAACAACCAGTTGTCCGCAGTGAATCAATCCTTTGCCCGGCTTGAAGACCAGGTCCACAACACGGCGCACCAGGTTGACACTGCCGCATCCCTGGTTGAGACGGAAAAATTGAACACGAAGCTACAGGCTGTGCAGGGGGCACTCGACACGAATGTGCAGCGCGCGACCCTAGCTGCACTCAAAGTTCTGGTGCAAGCAGAAGCTAACCGCAATGATCAAGCCCGCGCTCAGGAGGTGTTGCGCCAGCGACGAGTCCAGGAAATGACTATGGAGAATCAGGAACTTCGTGAATTGGGTGGGAACTTGTTGGGACCGCCTGGTGGGAGCTAGAGCTTGGTCCTGCCTATGACGATGTCATGGCGCGCCAAATGGAAGACAATCGGCTATGAACGTTCAGCTAAATGATTCCGATACATATACGAACCTGACAGGGGCGCTGGACAGAGTTCTTAACTTTGAGCCACTGATAAACTCTATTCAGGGCGTCCTGCATGACTATCAGCCGGCCGCTTACGTAATAGCCTTTATCGTACTCGTGGTTGGTACGATGCGGGAATTTCTCTATGGAGAGACCCGTCGTTTCTGCCATGCTGTTTTGCGTGCGCTCCTTTTAGTCGCGACTATTGGCTTTGCGTCTACCTTTATCGAATGGTGTAATCAAGCGGCACAAGCACTTGTTCGTTTGCCGGCTACTCAGGAGGTGAACTTCGGCGATCGGTCATACTCAATAAACCCGGGGGAGGCGCCCACGATAACTCAACTGGAACAGGTTTTACAAGCCAAGGTTGCAGGAAGCGCCTCCCACAAAGGCAACCTCGGGAAAACTCAGAATAGTCCGCAATTATCTGCTAACCCACTTGACTTCGGTAAGAACTTTGGAATTGCCTGGAGTTACATTGCGGGGTTCGCACAGAATTTGGCGTGGGAAATTTTGTTCGCGATCTACCTTTTATGCCTGTTGCTATGCAAAGTGATCATCCTTTTGATGCAGTTCGTGCAGAAGGTAGTTGTGATCGGGTTTAAAGTGTACACTCCCATAGCGGTCGCGGAGTATGCGCATCGCTCTTTGCAGGGCAAGGCGATCAGCTTTTTTCTGACGTTCATTGGGCTGCTTGCTTGGCCGGTTGGCTGGAGCCTGGTGAACACTGTTACCCTTGGTGTCTTTAGAAGTCTGCCGACGCCAGAGAACCAGAATTTTGCGACTCTCCTGATCGGCATTGTTCTGGCAGTACCGGTTCTACTCTGGGTCTTGATGGGTCACGTGCTGGCACCGATCTTCGTTCAGAAGGCAATCATTCGTGGCGGAGCGGCGATTCAAGGCTTCGCCGGAACCATTGTTTCCGCTGTGGGAGCCGGTTCAACAGCGATCTATGGTGGCGGACTGGCTGGATCAGCGAACTGGTTGCGAAATGGCAAGCAAAACGAAAGCCAGGGTTTGGCTGACTCGCGATCAGGAGGCTACTTGACGAACAACGGTCCGGAAAGGTTCGTGCTGGAGCCCTTTGATGGGCACAGCACGCCCCAAAGGGGAAGTAATCGACAGAGCGGGACCCCATTTGCTAGCGATCACAAAAAACAGGATCGAGCAAGCCGAGAGCAATCGACCTTCGGTGCAGGTATTGTGGATTCAGGTGCGGCGTTGATGAATCGGTTCGGTAGTGTCGCCCGATTTATCGGGCACGCGGTCATAGAAGGCAGCGGCGAAGGGAGTGGGCTTGAATACCGGGCGCTCGCGGCTTTCGCACCGATTGGAGCAAGCGCTCGACCATCGACGAATCAGACGAATCGCTCTTCACTCCAAGCCAGGAAATATGTCGACGAATGGTAACCCATGCGAGCCGAAGAGGAAGAGTTAATGACCTGCGGGGAGGCAACGGGCCAGTCGATCGGATTCACGACCGCAGCCGCGACCTGGGACGAAAATTCCGTAGCCGATGCGTGGGTAGCAGATCGGCAACTGATCGATACCGTCGCAGTTCGAAACCTGCTTCCAGACACGGTCAACCAGAAGAACTTGGCGGCGAACGCACTTGCGTCGGGCCGTCGAACGATTCGCCTTTTGTGGATCGCACTCGTCGTATCTCTCATTGCGCATCTGCTGATCCCGATTTGCATGGTGATGGTAATGATGCGCCCAGAAAAAGTCGCGCTCATGGACGGTACAGAGTCGCTCATCATTTCGCCCCTGGTACCTGTGGAGGAAAGCAACGAATTACTGGAGACGGTCTCTCTGTGGGCTGCCAAATCCTTTCTAGATAGAGGACCGCAGGGCTTCGACGCGCCCGAGACTCTTCAACGAGTATTTCTGCCCGATGCTGCTAGGAAGGCTGAAACGGAGTTTCATGCGGTGGCTGAGGAGTTTTTGAAAAAGAACATTCACCAAAAATTCGAAGTTGGCCGGATCGATCTCCAACGACTGGATCAGGGTGTTGTGATGAGCCATGTCATCGGCCAGGTCCTGACGCAGGCCCAGATTGGCGATGAGCAAGTATGCGAGCCGCAGCCGGTAACTTTAAATTTGAAGTTGGTGCGTAATCCGTATTTAGGGCGGAATAAAAGGTATCCATTCGCGGTCGCGGAGTACTCGTTTGGTCGACCCGAGCAACTTCCAATTCAAAAGCGACAGGGGAACTAACATGCGCTTCGTGACTATAGCCCTGCTCAGTGTGATTCCGGTATTTGCAAACGAGAATCTCGCCTTGAAAGTGATTCGAATTCCTCTGAACCAGAACGAGCCGGCGGTCGTCAAACTCGGAACGCGCGGTATTACCACTCTGGAATTTCCTGGCAAAATAGAAGCCCTCGACGGTTATGGCTTTAGTGCTAGCCCGGCTCCAGACGGGCCCGACCTTTTCCAGATATCATATACCAAAGGAACTAACTTTCTCTCACTCAAGGCGACGCGTGAAGGAGTTGAGGGAAACCTTACCGTAGTTTTGGACGGGAAGGTTTATTGTTTGCTTTGCAGAGAGGTCCCGGACCCAAGTTTTGTCGTGATTTTCGAGAATGGCCTCGGGAAAAGAGTTTCCGATCCGCACGAACTTCTGGCGAAGAACAAACCGGTTTCGCCCGCTCGGTTGGTCGGGTTCCTCGACAAGGTTAAGGCGTTTCCTACGCTGAGGGTGAGCGCTCCGGAGATATGCCAGACCATGGATATGAGTGAACCGAACTCAAAGTCGAGTCTTGATGGTCTCGATGTTACTTTGCGCCGGGTCATCAGAGACAATAGCCTCGACTCCGTCGGCTTCGAGATCGAACTAGTCAATAAAGATGGCCCGGACTTTCTGTACGATCCCGAGAGTTTCGGCGTTCGCGTTGGCAGCGAAGTTTATCCGCAGGCTATTTCCGACGCCGGCGGTCTGGTTCCGGCCGGAAAGACACAAACCGCATTTTTTGTGGTTACAGGTACCGCAGACGGGGGACGGAATGATTTGGCTGTGACAAACAAATTTGACATCCTGATGCGCCAGATAACAGGGGAGAGGCATCCAGACCAAAAGGTTTCCGCGGAATGGCAAGAACCGCCGGGCACGATGCCGACCGCGCAATCGGGTTGGCAGTAGCCCGCGTCGCCGACCGCCGAGAGCAGCTCAGGCCCGAGTCAGTCGAGAGCGATTTCTGACAAAAACCTTCGGAAGCCGCACGGACACCGTGGAAAACCATCCTTGAGTCCTAAAGAGAACCGGTCTTCTAAGTCGCCTGACCGAGACCGAAAAGACGAAACCCTCGCCCTGGACGATGAATAGTCGGACACTGATTATCGCAGTAGTCGCGGTCGCGCTGATCGGGGTGGTTTTTGCGTTCGCACTTCTCCAGAAGGGTGGCCGACAGAAGATTGATCAGCGTCAAAAGGAGTTGGAGCAGGACCTTGGAAGAGTTACTGAACCGATGACGTCTTCCATTCGGAACTTTAATCCAATGTTGGCGCCAAAGGCGAGACCGCGTTCGGGCCAAAAAGCCTCGGTGGTCGTCGAAGAGAGTCGCGAACCTGGCGAAAAACCGAAGGCGCTTGTTAGGCCGCTCACAATCTTTGCCGCAGACCCTCCACCCGCCGCCCCAGCGCCGCGCGGTCCGAAGGGGGATTATGCGCCTGCCTTTCGCCTGGTGAAATGCCAGTTGGTGAACACGGTGGATTCAGCCAATGTGGCGACGCCGATCATAGGTCTGGTGACAGATGATTTGTGGTGGAACGGCAAGGTCATAATTCGCGCTGCTTCGGAAGTCCATGGTGTGGCCAACGTCGATCGCATCAGGGAGCGTATAGCGGCCAACGGCGAGTTCACTTTCGTATTGAATGAGCCGAACGGACTGGGTCGGGAACTCGTCGTGCGGGGAATGGTCCTGGACATGGAGCAAGATGACAAGATAGATAGCTACGGTATTGCCGACGGCAGCGCCGGACTCCGCGGGGATGTGATTCGTACCGCGAACAGCGATTTGATCAAACTCTATGCGGCATCTTTGATTAATGGTATTGCCGGAGCCTTTTCTTCCAGTGCAAACGGCGTACTTGGAAATCGAGTGTATACGAACAGCAGCTCGCTCGGTCTAAGCGCATTGCAAGGGGCCGTCGTCAACCCGGCTGTCGGGGGTACACAGGGCGTTCTGGAGCGGTACGCCGAACAAATTGCGTCGGGCATTGAGCGAGACGGATTTTTCGTGCGGGTCCCCGCTGGTAAACAGTTTTACGTCTATTGTACCGAGGCGATAGATCTAACCAAAGCGATCGTCGCAGCCGATGATGAGCGCGTAACGCGGGAGGACGCTGATTTCGCAAAACAGCAACGATTAGAGGTTCGTCGCGCTTTACCAGTAAACCCGTACGAATTAATCAATCCTCTGCTGCCTGCGCTGGACCAAATCAATAATAGCCATAAACAATAATGTATGCTAGTTATATTTCTATGCTTGATTGTACTCGGTCTCGCTGGATGTCAGTCCAAGCAGACGGTAATGCTAGCTCCTTCTCGTGAAGCGCGTAAGCTAACAGCCGATGAGAGTCGATCAGCCCGTGGGGCGCCCATTGGCATCGTCGGCAATCTACGCGAAGCAGAGGCGGTAAAAGCATACGAGATAAATCGATACGTCGACGCGGCAGATTCGCGTACCATGCATGAACGACATGCAATCTATCGGTTGGAGCAGCAACCGTCATGGATAACGCGGTCACCTAAAAATCAGCAGGAAGTAATTCTAGGCCCGATACTCGGCTTGCGGAAACCGGAATATATGCCTGAACCAATGCCCGGAGAAACATCAAGGGAGATTATTCAGGCTCGGCGCGGAATCGAGCAGGCAAATGTAGGGATGAAAGACTTGCGCGAGAGTCAGGAAAAGCTAACCAGTAGCGTGGAATCGCTTGCTAAGGAGACAGCAGAAGCAGAACGAAAGTTGACGACGATAGTTTCTGTCCTGAATCAACGCGTTAAGCGTCTGGAAGGTGATGGTGGAGCCTCGGGCGGTGAACAACCCCAGGCTAATACCGATGAGCCAGGTGACGGTGGCGTCGTAGTGCGCCACCCAAACCAGTAAGAGGGATGCGTTGCATAAAGTCAGCGAAGGTTTCAGGATTTGCCGTGTGGTGCCCGGATATGCACAATTTCGGGAGCTTCCGCTTAAACAGAGGGGGATGATTAGTTGGCAATGGCTTAACTCGCCTAACAGAGAGATATGAATTTGGACTGCAAAAAGGGTCCGAGCTCAGGATCGTCGGAACTTGATCCTGAAATACAATGGCGTCTGTATCTCGCGGGATTGCCAGGTTACGTTGGTTCTCGGATCTCAGGTCAGTCAGCAGCAATAGGCAAGATCGCGCGAGCAATCCAAGCCGCTGAATTGGGATTGAACGACAATGGGAATCGTCCTAAATGCAGTTTTCTGTTTCTCGGTCCAACTGGGGTTGGCAAGACGGAGTCCGCCAAATGTTTTACGGAATACGTTTTTGGATCCAAGGTTTCATTGGAAATGATTTTCATGAACGAGTACTCATCCGAGTCTCGGCTGTCGGAGTTCCTGCGGCGCACGGAGATGGCGATCCACCGAAGCCCTGAAGGTGCAACACTTCTATTCGATGAAATCGAGAAAGCGCATGGACAACTGATTGACGTTTTCTTATCGCTGCTCGAAGAGGGGCAATTGACGACGCTTTCAGGAAAGCGAGTGTCCGTTTCAAAATTCTACATAGTTTTGACAAGCAATCTAGGGAGTGGAGACCTAACCAAGATCGAGAATGCTCCCTATGCAACGATGGAACGCGTGGCTCTGGATGTTGCCAGTCAATCATTACGGCCGGAGTTGTTTGCTCGGATTACAGAACGCATCGTGTTCAGACCACTCGGATTGGAAGTACAGAAGAGTATCATCGAAGCACTAATCGACGCGAAACTGAAAGTGTTGTCAGAATATTTTGGCAGACACTTGGCGGTGGACCGAGGCCCGGTCATGGCATACTTGCTTCGAGTTGGATACAACAAGTCACAGGGTGCCCGCAGGTTGCGCCAGGAAGTCGATCGACAGTTCAACCAGGCTGCACTCAATTGGGCCCTCAGTTATCGGATACCTGCGGAAGGAAAGTTTTTTTACGAACCCACGGCCGGGCTCGTTTTGAGGTGAATAGCCCGCATGTCAGTGTTTGGTAGCGATGCGCTCTCGCGCTGGACCAACAATCCGGTAGGGCCAAGTTTCACCTTGGCCTAGGCGGCCAGGACGCGACGAAGCGCGCCCCTACCGAACGCTGGGCCAACAATCCGATAAGGCCAAGTTCTACCTTGGCTCGGGCCGCCAGGACGCGCGCGTTCCTTACCGGATCAAGAGCCCTAAAAGGCGTATCTTATACCGAAGCGCGTCAACATAAAGTCGTTTCGCGGGCCATTGACAAAGTTGTAACGGGCGTCAGTAAACAATCCAATGTGTGGCGTAAAACGGTATTCGAGACCGCCGCCGACGTCGCCCAGGACTTCGTCCCTGGTGCCTCTCCGGTGAAACTCCGATCCCACGGTTGGAGTGAAATGATTGCTTTCGTTAAATATGCCTCCGACGCCCCCAAAGACATACGGCGCGAGATGCAAGTTTGGATATTTGTTATCGAGCGGATAACGGAGAACTAAATTTCCGGTCACGGTGGATCCGAAGAAGTCTCCTGGTATCTCGTTGAAAAAATTACCCTCAACAGCGAATCCTAAGTATTGCAGCAGGAAGTATTCGCCATCTACGCCGCCTCCCCAGGCGTGCTCGCCAATGGCGCGATGATTATCATAAAAACCCACCCCGTAAGAACCAAAAACGCCGAGGCTGAATTCGTTACTGCGAAAGTAACTCATTGGCGGTGGGGGTGGTGGCGCAACAACTTCCTTGGAACTTGCTACCGCCTCCCCTGCGAACGTTGATACGGCCTGCGACGCAAATACTACCACGGTTAAGGCGATGATTCTTTTCATATATGAGTTTGTTACCGATTCTCTACTATGACGAGAAGTAGGGTAAGTTGGTTGCAAAAAATCTTATTGTAAAGGCGAGTGCCAAAGAAAAATTTGAACGACGAACGCTTGCCGCTGTCCCGCTCTGATAAAGGGACAAGGGCCAAAAGCTGTTAAAAAGAATTGAATAATTTCGCCCGCAGAAACGTCTCGATGCGATATTTCTAGTGTAGTGGCAACAATCTAAAATAACGTTTAAAAGCCAGCAGTTAGAGTAGGTAGCGGTCGCGCAATGGTGTATGACGAGGGGTAAATTGTTTGGTAAGCGTTAGTTATGAAATAGGGCGACAATTTGGCCCACGTATTGAGCGACGCAGATTTTGGAAGATTGCAGGGCCAAGTGATTCGACGGACCATTTCGAATTGCATGGGATATTCTGCACGCCGTTACATCGCATGGATCGGTCCACAAACTGCTGGCAGGCTGCCCGCGTCGCCTGTGAACAGGGCGGGAAACTGGGTTCCCCTAGTGAAAATTCAGGGCAGACCCTGAGGTGGAATGCGGATCGCTTCGACCTGCGGGGTGAGCCGGCGGCCGCTAGAAGTCTATGCTAGCTAGGGCCTGTTGCAAAATGGATTGCTCGATAGATTGAGCAAGTACGCTCTTCAAAAATCCGCAGCGATCTGCTAGCCAAGAAACAGCGGCGAAGCCGAGACGGAGGATAGCCTAGGCTAAGATCTGTAACGGCTTCGCGGCGAAATCGGACACACTCGTAGGCTATCATCGGTCTCGGCTTCACTGCTGGCGAATTGCACAAACGACCTATTTCGCAACAGATTCTAGCTGGCTAACTAAAGATACGTTTCCAAAACGGATACCAACTTGGAATGTTTCCCTGAGGATCCACCGGATGGATCGTTCTCTTACGGAAGCCATTCTCACAATGCTTGATGATCGCTACGAACTTGGGCAATGACATGAGCTCGAACGGTTTGACCAGGTACTCTTCTTCGCGGGAGCGCGTTGTGCTCGAGCTGCCTTTACTGCGAGTGTAAGATTTTTTCCATCGCATTCGCCTCCCGATGAAATCAGCGGAGCCTTCGGCGCAAGCTCTGTCGGACGCCTTAAAGATTATTCTGTTTCGAAGGTTCAAGATGGTCACTTCGGCCTTTTCCTTGCTGCCTAAGGCGGGGAGAAAGGAAAGCTTCGATTGTGCGGCCATGACAGTTGTGGTGTTTGCTTGGCGAATAACATCGACGTTAGCATCCGACTCGGAAATAAAACGCTGCGCTTCGTCCTGCCAGCAAATCAGGAGATTGTCGTCCTGGACCTGCCGCTGGCCCGGAGGCCTGGGATCAAAACGGCGCAGGGCATGAGTATAGAAGAGCAGCTTCAAAATGGTCGTAATATAGCGGCGTTCCGTTTGATATTTCTGCGGCATGGAAAGGCAGATGATCGCACCATCGTCCAGCGCCGAGAAATCGAATGTATTCTCTTCGGTGCCGAAAACTTCGACGATATCCGGGTTGGTGAAGTAGTTGAGATAGTTGTAGATGGTTGAGATGACCCCGCCGAGCTGCTCTGGAGGCTGCCGCAAATATCCGTTCAGAAAGTGTTCGTAACATTCCCTGGCGTCGGGGATCCCCTGGCTTTTGAGAGACTCCAGATGTTGCAACAGGGCTTTGAGGACAGGCTGGTACTGCAACATCTCGAGCAAATGATGCATGGTTGGAACTAGATTTAGTAGACGAAAAAGCTGGATGCCGCGCCCGATGTTTGCGTGTGCCTGCGTTTTGAAGAAGCCCTTGTCTTCGGCTCCGGAGGTTAGCGCTGAAGCGGTATCGACGATCACGGTCGCATATGTAGACCATGGAACGGTGGGATCGGACAAAAGATTGAAGCGGCAAGGGGGAGTCCACTGTTCGGTTGCATGATCCGGTCGGGTCTGGAGAAGAAGCAGGTCGTTTTCGCGGCTATACTTCCTAGCCATGGGAACAAGAGTCTCATGATAGATGCCTTTCTCATCGCAGCAGAGTCCGCCCCAATCGGGTTCATGCTGAAAAACGGAATGCAGGAGCGCATTGATCGCAAACGTTTTCCCCGCCCCGGTATCTCCCGTAATCAGCCAACCTCGGCAAAAGTCGTTTCTATCCCAATTGAATCCACCGAGCGAAGCCGTCGGTTGTTGCGATTTCGATTTTGGCGGCGCGAAATACCAGCCGAGCGGGATACCGACAAAAAGCGGAAGAAAGCTGATCCATCCTACGATGGGATGAAGGAGCCATCCGGCGGCCAGGCAGGCGAACCAAATCAGCAATACTGGAAACGAGCCAATGTACTCCCACCTTTCCTGCCGGCGGCTGAATCTGGTCCAGTCCTTAGCGGCGGTAAGAGCTTGAAGGAGAGATGTTTCCTCGGCGGCATACCGGCGTTGGTAAACTGTCTGCCCATCTCGGACGACGCGAATCGCAAACCTAGACGCTAGTCGGCCCACGCCGGATTGCTGGTCAATCCTCGAAAAGAGCGTTTGAGCCTTAATTTCGAAGGAACCTAATCGAGCCAGCGTAATTGGGGCTGCACCTGTTGCAAAGCCTGGCAAACTCTTCACGACTCCGTCAGGGCCAGGCACTAACATGGAATCTGCAGGTTCGATGACCGGCTCAGCGAGGTCCCGAGGAGTTGTAACAAAAACGCTGGACGAAATCACAGGCGGTATATAAAACATTATATATACGTGTTGTCAATGTATTCGATCGCGTCTTGAGGTTTCAGCGCTTTTGCGATGGGATTCCATTGATGAGCTGCGCGACGGGGGCGAAACCGGCCCGTCGCGCAGCGGCTACAGATCTTAGCCCAGGGCTTCAGCCCTGGGTACATTCGCCAAGCGAATCCGCCCTGAAAGGGCGACCGAAGCAGACCGCGCTGAACCGTCGATTATCCTTCACGGCCGACCAGCGCGATAGTCGGCCATCCGTGCACATGCCAAGTGCCAGCGCCACAACCGATTTTGTTTCGGCCGCCCTTTCAGGGCGAATTCGTTGGGCGAATGTAACCCAGGGCTGAAGCCCTGGGCTAAGATCTGTAACCGCTGCGCGGTAAAACTCCGACGGACACCTAGGCTTCTTTAATGTCGCGCCTTCGGCGCTGGGACCGGAAAGACGAAGCAAAAATGACCTAACTCCATAGCCTGCGGCGCACCTACTTGCCCCAGCGGTTCATGACGGCGTTCGTCACAGCATCTCGGACCGCCTCGTGGCGCATCGCCCATTGAAACTGGTAAACCCTGTTTTCATACTGCTCGTCAAATTCGCGCTTCATGGCATCGGCAATTTTCGCCGCGGAAACCGGACCCCGCATTCGTGAGACGATATCTTCCGCGATCTCGAGACAATAGACTACCAGCATTTTCGCTGCGCGTTGGGATATGTCGTCGAGTTCTTCGGTACAGATGAGGAAAAAGTTCTCCCAGGTGACTTTAGAGACGCCCTTCAACCATTGCTCTTTTCCTTCGTAGAATACCCCCTGTTTACGATACGTCTCCAGGAAGTCGTCGATCGCAAGCGGTTTTCCATCCGCCGAGAAAGACCACTTGGCGAATTCCGGCACAGTTTGCCTAGTTTCCTTCACGGTAACCATTTTTTAGTGCTTCCCTTCAGATATTTGGTATGTAATTTGTGTAACACCTTAATTGTCTGAAAGTAAAGTGCGCAAACACAACAAAGTTTTCCATACGTTACCAGTTCCCGAGCCGGGCGACCAACTCGGCTTTGGCGACGATCTGATCGAAGCGTTTTACAAGCTGACACCAGACGAGCGGGAAATCGTTATGAGTATTGTGGACCGCCTTAAACCGGGGCTAACGGCGTACGATTTTGACGATTTCGATCTTCAAGCGGCAGCAATGAAGTTGCTGACCTACCACCGCCTGGTACTGCACAACGGCGACAAGCAGAATTCGGTGCTTTACGCGCGTTGGCTCAGCTCGATCACCATGATCGAGAAGAAGATGACGTTACACCTCGATCCTGGAGTAGTCCCGCACCTTGAACGCTTAAAGGATCATCAAAGGGAGGACTCGGAGCGAGCGAGTGTCAAATTGGCAAGCCAGTATTCAATCCGTCTGTACGAATGGGCCTGGAAGTGGCGACACGTCGTGCTGAAACGGATTTCGATTCCGCAAATTCGCAGAGTGCTCGGTGTCGACGAAGTGCGGGATGCGCAAGGCAATGTCATTAGTGAGAAATGCCTGGTACATTGGCCTAATCTAAAGCAGCGCGCCATCGACCGCGCGCTGAATGAGATCAACGACAAAACAGATTTGAGCATCCGTTTGGTCGCGGTAGGTCAAGCGAAGTATCGGCGGGTACTTTCCTTGGCGTTTGAGATCAAAGAGAAGAAGCGCAAGGGGAAATCAAACGGCTCACCGGCAGCGAGTTAACGCCTTAGTAGACCTCGCTTTTTTCCGAATTCTGTTCGCAGACGACTCGAATTTTGACGTGTCGAGAGTCGCGAACGAGCGAGACCCGGAAGTTTGCGAGGTCATCGATGAATTGGTTTCGCCCCGGAAAATCCCTGCCCAGGCAAATTTCTACATCGGCGAAAGAGTACCGGAGCGTGACCAGGCCATCTCCCAGCAGATCGATGCACAAGAGATGGGAGTAGGGGAGAATCTTTGTTCGGGCGGGTCCCTGAAGTTGAAAGGAGCAGGAGACTCCGGCTTGGCTTCCGGAATGGCACAGGTAAGGTTGGTCTTCGAGTCGCGGGATTGGTACCGAGCCGAACACAACTGGAAACCAACAAATTATTAGGACGTTGTCAAATCATTGATCGCTGACTTGCAGGACCCCTTTATCCGGTTGCAGGATGGCCAGGAATTCGCCAACCAGAAACAGTGAGCCGGTGACCAGGATTGGATCCTCGAAATGATTGGCAAGGTCTAATGCCTGCTCGGGAGAGTTGCACTGGGCAATTGGCAGGTGTCTGGGGATAACCGATTGGATTTCGACCGGAGAAGCGGCTCTCTGGCTATGTAGCGGAACGATTAGAAAGCGCTTCGCGATGCCGCTCAGTGTCGATGCCATGCCTCCCAAATCTTTGTCCCGGAGACCTCCGAAAATGATCGTGGCCCTTTGATGGCCGACGCATTCCGTCCACGTTTCAACGAGGCACTTTGATGCGGCCGGGTTATGGGCTCCATCCAGGATGATTCGTTCGCCCACGCGTTGGAATCGACCGGGCCACTGGACGTTGGCTAAACCCTCCTTGAGCGTTTCCGGGTTTACCTTGATACGCGCTTTGCGGAGCGCCTGGACTGCGATTGCCGCATTGGTGCGTTGGTATGACCCGGCTAATCCAATGAACAGTTCCTGAACGGGCAATTCCACGTAACTGAGAGCGGCGGAACGCTCGGTAGCAATCCGTTCGAGCACTGTCCGAACTTCAGCGAACTGTGGACCCGAGACGACCGGTACGCCCGGTTTAATGATCCCCCCCTTTTCAGCGGCAATTTCGGGCAGGGAATGGCCGAGCCATTTTTGATGATCGAGGTCGATGGAGGTCAGCACTGCGACTAAAGGATCGACCACGTTGGTCGCGTCAAGACGGCCACCAAGTCCGGTCTCCAACACGACCAGCTCCACTTTCTGTCGTCGGAAGTGGTCGAAGGCCAGGGCGGTGGTAATCTCAAAAAACGTTGGATGGCGCTCCTCGTTGATCAGCGATTTAATGTGATGGATGCCGCGGATGATCGCTTCATCGTCGATTTGGATTCCATTAACCTGGATCCTTTCATTAAAACGAATCAGATGAGGTGAAGTGAAAAGGCCCGTCTTCACGCCCGTTGCCCGGCATATCGAGTCGAGCATGGCGCAAACAGATCCTTTGCCGTTCGTTCCCGCGACATGAATGAACCGCAACGCTTTCTGCGGTTCTCCCAGGGCCGACAATAGACGCCGAACGTTGTCGAGACCCAGTTTGAGTCCCTTTTGTTGGGTCCCGAATAGCCAGTCGACCGCAGTGGTATAAGCCGTGTTCAACTCCAACTCATTTTGCAGTCGCCACGTAGTTGAGCACCGAAATCAGGGTTGAGCGCAGCTCCCTGCGGTGCACAATCCGGTCGATGAGCCCGTGTTCCTGCAGAAATTCGGCAGTTTGAAATCCGGGCGGCAGGTCTTGGTGTGTGGTTTCCTTGATCACACGCGGCCCGGCGAATCCAATCATGCATTTCGGTTCCGCCAAAATGAGGTCGCCGAGTGACGCGAAGCTGGCCATAACGCCAGCAGTGGTCGGATGGGTGAGCACCGAGACATAGGGCAATCCGGCTTCGGAGTGACGGGCCAGCGCGGCGCTCGTCTTAGCCATTTGCATAAGGCTAAGCATACCTTCGTACATCCTTGCACCGCCGGAGGCGGAAATGATGATCACGGGCCTTTTGTCACTGGTGGCGCGCTCGATCAAGCGGGTGATTTTTTCACCCACCACCGAGCCCATCGTGGCCGCCAGGAAATTAAAGTCCATCGCGGCGAGAGCGACAGCTCTCTTTTGCAGGGTTCCGAAACCGGTGATAACGGCGTCTTTGAGGCCCGTTTTCTCTTGGTAACTTTTTAATCGGTCTTCGTATGTGGCGACCCCCTTAAAGCTTAGCACGTCGACCGAGAGCATGTTGGGATCGAATTCAACAAAGGTTTCCTGGTCGACCAAGTTGTCGATTCGTTCCTTGGCCGACAAGGTGAAATGATAGTCGCACTTCGGGCAGACCTTGAGGTTCTGCACGAGCTCCAGGTTATGGATAACCTCGCCACAGTCGGGGCATTTCTGCCAAAGACCCTCCGGCATTTCCCGTTTTTTTTTGGTTGGAAGTTTTAAGGATGGTTTCTGAAAAATTGGCATACGTCGAGAACCGAACGACAGTCGTCAGCCGCGCGCGACGGTCACCGCACGAACCGATTCGACACCAGCTGCGCGCAACACGCGTGCGCACTCGTGGAGCGTAGACCCAGTCGTAAGCACGTCGTCCAGTAACACTAAATGTTTTCCGCGCACGTCGCTATTCTTGCGCAATGCGAAGACGTTGCGCAAGTTCCGCATGCGTTCCACGCGATCGAAGCGCGTTTGGGTACTGGTGTACAATCGGCGCTCGATGCACTGGAGTACGGGTACGCGAGTTCGCTTAGAGAGAGCTTCGGCGAGGGCCTCGGCCTGGTTAAACCCGCGTTCTCGCAATCGCGTCGGATGAAGCGGAACCGGAACAAGGCCGTCGGCGCGAGTCGCCTGGATTCGCGGATCCTGCATGGCTTCCAGCAAAAATTCCAGGAGCACTCTGCGAAGATGGAAGTGACCACTGTACTTGTAGCGGTGGATCAAATCTCTCAAAACGCCCCTGGCCTGGTATACTGACACCACGCAATCGAATGCCAGCGTTCGATCTTCGCAGTTCGGACAAGAGAACTCTCCGTCGATAGCGCCCTCATAAGGTCTCGAGCAGCGCTGGCAGAACGGAGGCTGAATGCGCGGCGCAGTGGCCTTGCATCGCTTGCAAAGCAGGGTCCCGGAGTCTTGGGGATGGCCGCACCCAACGCAGTTGGACGGATAGAACAGTTCAACCAGGGTGTTAAGCAAGATTCGCATCGGGTTCGCCACGCAGGTAAATTAGCCAAACTAGGGACCAGAGGAAGAGGAGGATGAGAATGGCTCCGATGCCAACGGTGATATCGCTACCGAACCAAGGCGTGACATCCTGAACTCGTTTCATGACTTTGTTAAATCCCATCTTGCCGAAGATTAGACCGGAATGAATACCGATCGCGAGCCAGAGGGATGATGTCCGGATCGTCGCGTGTGCCAGCAATAATCCCAGAATACCGATCGCGATAAATCCACCCAGGAGAGCCAGAGGGTCTGAAAACCGCCAGAACGCGCCCGGTAATAGCTCGAAACCGGAATACCAATGGACGGCGACGTTACCTTCTCTCTCCGGATTCAGAAAGTGAAGGATGGAAAAGAGAGCGGAGACGAGAATCGCCGCCGGCTGTGGTGTAAGTGTCTGCCGAAAGAGCCCAAGAAGCGCTCCTCGAAACAAGGTTTCTTCAATGATGGCAACCGAAATGGCCGTCAGTAGAACCGGCGGCAAAAGATTCCACGGAACGGGATCTTTCAGTTCGAAAACGTCAATTCCAAAAAGGAATGCTCCTAGTGCGGAAACCGTTGCCAGCGCGAGCGCAAACCCACCGAGCAAGTGGCTCACTCGCCGCGCATTCTTGCGCAGGCCAAGACTCTTGAGTCGACGCAGGCCGATCCAACGCAGGATAGGGATCAGCAGGAGAAACGCCGAAATGAGAATTGACCGGTCGAAGTAACGCCGAAAATCCGTACCGGCCAGAAAGCTGAGCTGTTGGAAATGTGAAATGTACTGCCCGGCCCAGAAGAGCCAGGGGGCAAGCGTTGCACCCATGACAACCGTTCCGATCAGATAGACAAGAATCTTAAGGGCAGCGCTCAAGAAGAGAACGAATTAGCGTGGACACCGGGCTGCCGCAAACTAAAGTTTTTTCGGTAATGCACAACAGGCACGCTTGGACAGATCGCGCCGAGAACGGCGTGAAGCGCGAGATTCGTGTAATTAAAAGCGACGGCTCCTGGCGTTTCCAGGCCAAACGAGCAGACGAAGAGCGTTGGAACTACTATCCTGAACCTCCGCTAGAGGACTTGGAGGCATTCCGGGAGATTCTATTTCGCAAATACCAACGCCGGCGCGCGGCCTATGAAGATGTGCAGTGGGCTGAAAGGGAGCTGGCTAGGCGCCGGCGGGAGGCATGAGTGGGTGTCCGGGATCCTGATTCGGCTCTGCCGCTTTTTATGTTATGCGGCGTCTGGCGGTCGGCCCTGGAGGGCTACGCTCCCGACTTCGCCCCTGTTTCCCCTTGCTACGTCGGGCCAGCAGGGGCGCCATAGTTCCGCGTCCGCGGAACGACGGCGGCCGTCGTAGCAGCCACCGCGCTACCGGCCGGAACTGTTAGAAAATCTGGCTAAACAATGGATCTGGAGGGAGCTGCTTGCAGCTCCTTCGCGGGTTTGTCTTTATCGGCCAAGGGCGTTGCAAGCAACGCCCCTCCAATCATGGCGTGAAGCGCAGCTGTTACGCGGTGGCTGCTACGACGGCCGCCGTCGTTCCGCGGACGCGGAACTATGGCGCCCCTGCTGGCCCGACGTAGCAAGGGGAAACGGGGCGAAGTCGGGAGCGTAGCCCTCCAGCGCCTGCCCGAGGCTCATGGTAATTCCACGCGCTCCGGGGTTCTGAAGCTGCGACGCAGCCCCTCAGCGATCGCCGAAGGAACCGGCCCAGCGAAACAAAAGGGCGGTCATAAAACAGACCGCCCTTTTTGAAAGACACTAAGCTTTTACGCGATTACTAAAATTACCTCTTTAACGGTTTCGGCGGAAATCGCGCCCTCCGCGGCGAGAGTCTTTATGGCCGCCTCCGCGCGACGGTTCGTTACCGAAGAAGCGATCTTGCCGCGCTTCCGGGGGCCGCGCTTCGTTTACGGTCAGCGGGCGATTATCGAGTGAGAATCCATTGAACCGGCTAATAGCGCTATTCGCTTCTTCCTGCGACTCCATCGTCACAAAGCCGAACCCACGCGATTTGCCAGTGAATTTATCCTGTATAATTTTGACATCTAGAACGCTTCCGACTTGTGCAAACAGATCCTGCAGGTCGAGCTCAGTGGTCGCAAATGAGAGATTACCAACGTACAGTTTAACGGACATATCTTCTTTTCCAAAATGAGGCCTCCTCGAGCAGGCAGTCCGTAACTGCACTGATTCTAAGCAGCTGACAGTTCCCCGAACGAAAAAGACTCTAATTGACCTGTACCGCCTACGGCAGGTTCGAGCTCGTTTCAAGCAGCTTTTTCACAAATCATCCCGCCACGAAAATGAAATCGGGATCTCGAGATCAGGATGTAGGCTCTTCATCACGGGGCAATTTAGGGCCACCCTTTCGAGATTTGCTCGTTCCGGATGATCCGGCGGAAGGGGGACATTGACGACGACTTCCAGCTTTCCGATACGGCGAACAGGCTGCGACACCATGTGCTTCACCACGGTCGCTTTGGTTCCGTTGATGCTGATTCCAACGCGTTTCGCGTAGAGGTCCATCGTCGTTGTCATACAAGTGCCCAGCGCGGTTGCGACCAGATCAGTTGGAGAAAAAGATTCACCTCTTCCTTCGTTGTCCAGGGGCGCATCGGTCTGCAGCCTAGTCCCGGACTCAGTGTGAAGAGCCTCTGAATGTAGGCCGCCAGGATGCTCGATCTCAATTTTGACCATAAAGCAGGGTAACTAAGACAACGCAAAGATCACATGGAACTTTCTTCTCTTCAAAAAGCAGCCGAATGGTCCGGCGTAGCCGGAGGATTCGGTTGCCGATAGCCTGCGTCGCTCACAAATCTCTAAGGATTTGTGGGCGACGCAGGCTAGCTGAGTCCGAAAAAGCGTTTAGCGTTTTCTGTGGTTTGCGTGGAAAATGACTCCGAAGTGAGGCCGCGGATATTTGCGATGAATGCGGCGGTCTCGCGGACGAATGCTGGCTCGCAGCGTTTGCCACGGTACGGTACCGGAGCTAGGTAGGGGGCATCGGTCTCTACCATAATTCGATCAATGGGGACTGAAGCTGCGACCTGCCGCACGTCGTCGGCGCCCTTGAAAGTGACAATTCCGGTGAAGGAGACAAAGTGACCAAGCTCGACCACCTCACGTGCCTGCGCCAACGAACCACCGAAACAATGCATAACGGCGCGCACATCGGCGGAGTAGGAGCGGAGTATGTTCATGGTGTCGACCCACGAATCGCGCTGATGAATCACAACGTTTTTGCCGGTGGCGGCAGCCAATTCCAGATGCTGCTCAAAAGCCACTGCTTGCGCCGCCTTCTCGGCCTCATCGCGGATTTCCAGTTCAATGCTCTGTGTTGAAGCTGCCCCGAATGCTGCCTCGCTAATTTCCCGGTCTTGGCGTTCGCTTGGCAAATGATGATAGTCCAGACCTGTTTCACCAATGGCAACCACCTTTGGATGCTTCGCTAGTTCCTGGAGTTCTGGCAAGAAATCTCCGCGCTCCTCGGTCACAGAGTTAGGGTGAATCCCGACCACAGCATATATTTCGGGATGTTGCTCAGCAAAGGCTATCGCACTCCGACTCGATTTCAAAGTTGTGCCTATAGCAATGATTCGCCCGACGCCGGCTTCTTTGGCGCGTTGCAAGACCGCGTCGAGATCGCCGGCAAACTCCGGAAAATCGAGATGCGCGTGGGTGTCGACGAGCATAACGCTAGTTTTCGGTTTTGAGTTTTGGGTTTTGAGTTTTGCGTGGAAACTTGGCGATCATCCGATTCTCAGCGGTCTTACTCAAAACACAAAACCCTAAACTCAAAACCGAAAACGTTCTGGCGCCTACCACTGTATCACTGAGCTGGCCCAGGTCAGGCCCCCGCCAAACACCACCAGGAGAATGTAGTCTCCGATCTTGAAGCGACCGCTTCGATGCGCTTCGTCGAGAGCAATGGCCACTGCGGCAGCCGAAGTGTTCCCGTATTTCTCCAGGTTCACGTAAAACTTGTCTATAGGCAGCCTCATTCGATGAGCGATCGCTTCAATGATGCGCATATTGGCTTGGTGCGGAATGACGCAGGCGATATCGTCGTATTTGAGCCCGGCGGCTTCAAGGGCGCGGTCTGCAGCATCAGACATCGCCGTGACGGCCTGCTTGTAAGTTTCCTTGCCCAGCATCTTGATGGTGTTGAGCTTCTGGTCGACGTTCCCGGGCGTGATCGGGCAACGGCTTCCGCCGCCCGGCATGAACAGAATATCTGAAAATTCCCCATCGCTGCCCATGTGTGTCGCGATCACACCGTGAGACTCGCCGCGGTTTCGCAAAATCGCTGCACCCGCTCCGTCGCCGAACAGAACGCAAGTGTTGCGGTCTGACCAATCAACGATCGAACTCAGCTTATCAGCACCGATAATTAAGACCGTGTTGTAAACGTGATTGGAAATGAACTGTTGAGCTATTTCCATCGCATACAAGAAACCGGAACAGGCCGCCGACACATCGAAACAGGCGGCCCGTACGGCCCCCAGTTTCTTCTGAACCCAGCACGCGGTGGCCGGGAAGAACATGTCCGGAGTGACTGTTGCCACGATAATCAAATCGATTTGCTCGGCCTCCACTTCCGCCTGGCTCATGGCAAGCAGGGCAGCTTTTGTTGCCATGTCGCTTGTGGCCTCATCCGGCGCGGCGATTCTGCGTTCGAGGATGCCGGTGCGCGTCCGGATCCATTCGTCGGACGTTTCTACTATCTTCTCGAGCTCTCGATTAGTGAGGATACGCTCGGGAACATAACTGCCTGTGCCGACAATAGAAACGGTTCTACCTGTTTTATTGGACCGGTGTGGGTGCGGCGGCGAACTTATCATTATAGGATTGAACCTCGCGCAGTATCTGGGGGTTTATCTCGTGCTTAATTGACTCGGTGGCTGCCCGGATTGCATTTTTGATTGCCAACGGCGAACTCGCTCCATGAGCGATAATGCAAACACCATTGACGCCTAGTAAGGGCATGCCGCCGTATTCCTCATAGTTTGTCTTTTTCCAAATCGACCGGAACGCTCCCTCGGCCAGCTTCGCGCCGAGGGAACGGATCGGATTTTTGAAGAGCTCGTGTTTGAGCCAGGAAAATATCGCGTAAGCAATTGCCTCGGAGGTCTTGAGGACCACATTCCCGGTAAAGCCATCACAAACGACCACTTCGGCTGGATTTTCAAACAGGTCGTGTCCTTCAATGTTGCCGCGAAAGTTGAGTCCGCTCGCCTTCAAGAGTTTGAAAGCTTCCTTAGTAACGTCGTTGCCCTTTGTGTCTTCTTCGCCTATCGACATCAGTGCCACCGAAGGACTCTTATAGCCCAGGACATGTTCGGAAAATACGGAGCCCATGATCGCGAACTGCACGAGGTTTCCCGGAGTTGAATCCGGATTGGCTCCGCCATCAATCAAAACGAAAACATTTTGCTCGGTTGGCAGCAGGCAGACAACAGCCGGGCGCTCAATTCCTTTGAGTGTCCTGAGTTTCAGGACAGCGGCCGCAACGGCTGCGCCCGTGTGTCCAGCGGACACTACTGCGTGGGCCGATCCATTCTTAATCAAATCTACCGCTCGGCAGATCGATGCATCCTTTTTGTGCCGCACCGCTTTCGCAGCGGACTCCTTCATGGAAACGACCTCGGATGCGTGAAAAATCTCTATCCGTGTGTCCTTGCAATCGAGACGCTTTAGCTCCGCTCCGATGGCCACGGTATCACCAACCAGAAACAGCTTTTCTAAAAAAGGGAACTCTTTGAGTGCGAGGACGGCACCCTCGATGGTGTTTTTCGGCGCGTAATCACCACCCATCGCATCTAAAGCAATCCTCATAGAGCATTTTGCTCGGCGTACCGCCGAAGCTTTCCGTAGGATGGCTGCTTAGCGCAAGAATAGTCGTCGATCAACAGGAAATCCTTGTCCCGAATCCCTTCTTTAGAATGGCCGGCAAACCGGGCTGCGGCTTCAAGCAACCTCAACGGACAAGACCTGCCGACCCCGGTAGTAGCCGCAAGACGGACAAGCTGTGTGACCGCGGACGCGACTGCCGCATTGCGGGCAGCTGGTCAATTGAGGCGCGTGCCAGCGATTAGCGGCTTTCCGCGTACGTAGCCGCATCTTGGAGGTTCTTCTCTTCGGTACTCCCATTTTAGCTTACTTTCTTCGGTTCAAATTCAAATGATCGAGTGCATCCCAGGCATTCGGCGCTTTGGAATCCGCTTCAACATTCAGGTTATGCAGCCGTGGCCCGACACATACAGTCTTCCGGTCCCAGTCGCAATGCGGATGGACCGGAAGAGCGAGCAGGATATCCTCTCGAACCCACGGCGTCAAGTCAACCAGTTCCGGGCCGGTCAACTCGATCTGAGCCGAAAAGTTTTGTACCCGAACAGGATAGACGAACCGCTTAAGGCAACTGACACATTCCAATTCGACGTCGACGCGAAGCGTTCCTGTGGCGAACAAGCCAGAGTCGGACACTCCGATATCGACCGAGTACTCGACAGGTCCCAAGGGCCGTACTTGACTGTCTTCCAGCTCCAGGATGTCGGTTTCTTCTTTGCCTTTGAGGTGGGTCCCTTCCGCAGGAATCTGCTTCAGATGTACTTTCATGATTGTTACCTCCGCCCCTCAACATGCTCTCCGTAACGCCAGGAATCAGCGTTGGCGGCCCTTCCGGAGCTTTGCTCTACCGCAGCTTATTGGTGCTTCCGTGCTTGGTAGGGCGATGCTCGTTCGGAGCTGGAGTCAACGGTAAAACCTTCGGTTACGGATAGGTTAATCCGCGCGCTAGCTAGGAAACTTCTTCGCCAGCGCCTCTACAACGCAGTCTGGCACAAACGATTGCACGTTGCCACCTAATCGCGCGATTTCTTTAACGATACGCGAGCTAATGTAAGTGTACTCTTCCTTCGGCATCATGAATATGGTCTCGAGCGTTGGCTCCATCTTCCGGTTCATTAATGCCATTTGAAACTCGAACTCGAAGTCGGAGATGGCTCGAAGGCCCCGAACAATCGCGTCGACCTTTTCCTGCCTGGCAAAGTCTACGAGGAGCCCCTCGAGTTTAACCACGCGCACGTTTCGATTGTGAGCGCAAGTTTGCCGAAGCAGGTCGATTCTTTCATCGATAGAAAAAAGGGTTGATTTATGCTTTTGGTCGTTGAATGCCACGGCGACGATGAGGTCGTCAAACAGGGTGCCCGCTCGTTGGATAACGTCCAAATGCCCGTTGGTCACCGGATCAAAGCTCCCTGGATAGATGGCGAGACGCATGGAGTGAAAGTTTTGAGTTTTGCGTTTTGGGTTTTGAGTTTTTGGGGTTTTGGGATTTCAATCCGGAGAAACTTTTGACTCGGTCGTTCTGCACCGCGACTTCCGTTCGAAGCCCCACGCAAAACTCAAAACGCAAAACCCAAAACGCAAAACCTTTCCCCCTACTCCCATTCTATCGTGCTCGGTGGCTTACTAGAGATATCGTAGCAGACTCTGTTGATGCCTTTTACCTCGTTGATAATTCGCGTCGAGATCCGCGCCAGGATTTCGTACGGGATCCGGACCCAGTCGGCGGTCATCCCGTCCTGGCTCTCCACGATGCGCAGCGCGACACTGTTTTCGTAGGTTCGCTGGTCGCCCATTACCCCGACGGATCGCACCGGCAGCAGAACTGCAAACGACTGCCAGACTTTGTAATACCAATCGGTAGCCTTCATTTCATTGACCACAATCTCGTCTGCCTGGCGAAGGATCTGCAGCCGTTCTTCGGTGACCTCGCCCAGTATCCGCACGGCCAGGCCGGGTCCGGGGAATGGTTGTCGGAAGACAATTTCACGGGGTAACTCAAGCTCGAGCCCTACCTGTCTAACCTCATCTTTAAAGAGTTGCCGGAGCGGCTCAAGCAGTTCGAAGTCCATGGTTTCCGGCAATCCGCCCACATTGTGATGGCTCTTGATAAGGGCGGCCGGATTGCCGGAAATCGAAATGCTCTCGATCACGTCTGGATACAGAGTTCCTTGAGCAAGAAACCGGTACTCGCCGTCACCGGACTCCTCGGATTTCAGTTCTTTTGTCGCTTCCTCGAAAACGCGTATAAATTCGCCACCGATCAACTTGCGCTTCTTCTCCGGGTCGGTGACACCGTGGAGTAGGGAGAGGAAGCGTTGCGAAGCGTCGACGTACTTAAGTCTGACTCGGAAATGTCCCCTAAAGATTTTTTGAACGGTTTCGGATTCCCGTGAGCGAAGCAGGCCGTTGTTGACGAAAATGCACGTTAGTTGCGGCCCAATTGCGCGATGAATTAGTGCAGCGGCAACGGAGGAGTCGACGCCTCCGGAGAGCCCCAACACGACTTTGTGGTTGCCGACTTTGTCGTGAATTTCCTGGCAAGTCTGCTCGATAAATGAACCCATCGTCCAATCAGGTGAGCAGCCGCAGGCCCGGTAGAGAAAATTTTCAAGAATCTCCTTTCCCAAAGGCGTGTGTGCGACCTCCGGATGAAACTGAAGCCCGAACAATGATTTTCCGCGATGCTGGACCGCAGCAAAGGCGGAATTCTCGGTGGATCCGACAGCCTCAAAACCCGGCGGGATGTGAGTGATTTTATCTCCGTGGCTGTTCCAAACTTGCAGTGTGGAAGGCAATCCCTCAAACAAGAGACAATCTCCCAAGACACTTAATGTTCCTGCGCCATATTCACGGTGGTCGGAAAATTCTACGGTTCCACCGAGATGGAATGCCATCAGCTGTATTCCGTAGCAAATTCCAAGAACCGGTATTCCCATTCGGAAAACATCCGGGTCAATTTGCGGCGAATCTTTGGAAAAGACACTTGCCGGGCCGCCTGAAAGAATAATCCCACTTGCGCCGGTTGCGCGGATTTGCTCGGGCCCGCAGTTGAAAGGCAAAATTTCTGAGTACACCCGGCTTTCTCGAACGCGCCGGGCGATCACCTGCGTGTACTGCGAGCCGAAATCGAGAATGACGACTTTCGAACCACGAAAAGCGACATTGCTGCTCATTTGAGTGTCAGTGCCAGTGTCAGTCTAAAAACCGAAAGTAAGCGGTGAGCAGGAGGAGAGCAAACTTTGAGCTAGAAGAAACGCCGAAAACGCCGGAATCGCCGAGAACGCCGAAAACGCAGGGAACGCCCGTCAGCAACGGCGACAATAGCAAGAAGTGAAAGGTGAAAGGTAAGCTCAAATCCCGAAATTGGAAATCGTGCTCGTGCTTGTACTCGTGTTCCTAACCGAGAAAAGCGTCACTCCGCTGCTGCGCTGCTCGGCTCATTCGGTTCCCGGCGATCTCGGCGTTTTCGGCGTTCTCAGCGTTTCCTGGCACTGACACTGGCACCGGCACTTATTCCTAGTTATACTCTTTCCTCGGTGCGCGAGAGACGTCGATCCAAAATCATCCCTGCATCTCTCCTCCTTGAAGCCTACTGCAAGGGAATATTTCCGATGGCGATGGAAA
>Ga0213872_10000330_pt1 | contig 40103 bp, 42 predicted proteins | sample VelepicomBERX_R2_FD_160071 | JGI IMG/M metagenome (GOLD analysis project Ga0213872, IMG submission 160071) | Rhizosphere microbial communities from Vellozia epidendroides in rupestrian grasslands, the National Park of Serra do Cipo, Brazil - RX_R2 | ecosystem: Host-associated > Plants > Roots >... | reverse complement strand
CGATCACGCCGATGAGCGCAGCGCCCAACAGCAGCACGAAAAGTCCAGTTGCCAACGCGTGGGCCTTGTTCTCCATTCACATTTCCTGTTCGAGCAGGGAGGCCGTGGACAGCTCCACCCGGTAGTGGCGCAGATTCTCCTCCGCGCAGCGATCCGCATGGCCGAGGAAGAAGGTGTTGATGAAGGGGTGCTGTTGTCGGACCACCTCGCCTAGCGTACCCAGGGCGACCAGGTGCTTGTCGGCCAGCACAGCCACGCGGTCGACGAGCGCGAAGAGCGTGTCCACATCGTGCGTGATCATGACGACGGTGAGCTTCATCTCGGCTCGCATGGCCTCAATCAGCTGGACGAACTTCTTGCTGCTCGCCGGATCCAGGCCGGCGGTCGGCTCATCGAGGAAGAGCAGCTGCGGGTCCAGGATGAGCGCGCGGGCCAGCGACACGCGCTTGATCATCCCCCCCGAGAGCTCGGCCGGAAGCTTGAGCGCATCGCCGCCCGCCAAGCCGACCTGGGCGAGCTTGCGCATCACCAGGCGCGTGATCATCTCCTTGGACACGCCGCCCAGCTCGCGCAGCGGCAGCGCCACGTTGTCGAACACGGTCAGCGAGGAGAACAGCGCGCCTTGCTGGAAGAGCACGCCCCAGCGATGGCGCACACGGTCCAGCTCGCTATGCGCGCATTCGCCGAGCACCTGGCCCAAGATGCGCACCTCACCGGCCGTGGGCCGCTCCAGGCCCAGCATTAGACGCAACAGCGTGGTCTTGCCGCTGCCCGAGCCGCCGATGATGGCCAGTACCTCGTTCGCGTTGACGCTCAGGCTCAAGTCTCGATGGATGGTGGCGCGGCCCAGCACGGTCGTGACGTTCCTGACTTCGATGACGGGCTCACTCATCCGCGCCCCTCGGTCGATGAGGACGTCGCCCGATCCCCCGAGGGGATGCGAGCTTGCTCGGGGCGGCCCGGCGCTGCATTCATAGACCCACATCCGAAAAGACCACGGCAAAGATCGCGTCCACGATGATCACCATCGTGATCGAGGCCACCACCGAATCGGTCGTGCCCGCGCCCAGGCTCACGCTGTTGGGCTTGATGCGCAGCCCGTAGTGGCAGGCCGTGAAGGCAATCAGCAGGCCAAAGACCACGGACTTGGCCAGGCCCAACCAGAGGTTGGCAATCGGCACCGCCGCGGGCACGCCGCGCAGGAACTGCACATAGTCCAGACCGAGGATGGCGCTGGCCGCAATCATGCCGCCGAACAAGATGAGGCTGCTGGTCCACACAACCACCAGCGGCATCGACAAGCCCAGAGCCAGCATGCGCGGGATCACCAGGCGCACCGTGTGCGAAATGCCCATGACCGAGAGCGCGTCGAGCTCCTGCGTGACGCGCATGACGCCGAGCTGCGCCGTCATCGCGGAGCCACTGCGCCCGGCCAGCAAGATGGCGGCCAGCAGCGGCCCGAGCTCGCGCCAGACGGACAGGCCGAGGATGTTGACGACGAAGATGTCTGCACCATAGCTCTTGAGCTGGCGCGAGGTCAGGTAGGACAGCGTAATGCCGACCAGAAAGCCCACGAGCGCCGTGATGCCCAAGGCCTGCGCGCCGCTGCGATAGATCTGCGCCGAGATGTCGCGCCAGGCGATCAGCTGCGGCCGCCGTGCGATCAGCATCAGATCGAGCACGATGCGGCCCAGCAGGGTCGTGGCGTCGACCATGTGGCTGGCAAATCCCAGCAGCAGGGGCTGCACGCTCTCTCGCGCCAGACGGCGGCGCGGGCGCGGCGGCGCCGGTGTGTCCATGCCGGAGAAGAGCGCCTCGTGTTCGGGCCGCCAATGCAACTGCTCGGGGCGCTTGCCGCCCCAAGCCTGCCACAGCATGAGCGCGCCGGCATGGTCCAAGCGCTGGACCTCGCTCAGGTCCCAGGCCGCATCGCGGGCCGCGGCAGCCTGCATGCCCAGTTCGTCGAAGCGCTCACGCAGATACAGCAGCGTCCAGGCGCCTGCGAGCCGCGTGGTGTTCGCGTCGCGGATCAGGGTCGGGGGCGATTCGGCGCTGGCTTGCATCTGCCCCCGATTTCAACAGAACTTCACTCGGCCGGCACAAAGATCCAAAGCAGCAGGTACAGCAGGAATCCCGAGCCCGCGCACAGCACCAGGGCGATGAAGAGCAGGCGCCAGACCCAGGCCGGCACGCCCGTGAAGCGAGCCACGCCGCCGCACACACCGCCCACCCAGGCGTCGCTGCGGCTGCGGCGCAGGTTGTGCAGCTCGGATGCGGCAGGCCCCGCAGCACCCGGATCGCCGTAAGTGCCGCCACCGATACCGCCGAGCACGCGTGCCTTGGCCTGGGCGAATTCCTCATCAGAAAGGACGCCCCGCTGATGCAGGTCGGCAAGCTTGGAGAGTTCGTCGGCGTTGGACATAGTGGACTCCGGAGGGTTGAACGATGAGCGAAGCTTATGTTCGCAGGCCGGGCGCTGCACGGCCCGCGCGACAGGCTGCAGCTGGGGTGGAACAGCCGCGGCAAATCGGCCGATGCACGGATCAGGGCCGCACTGCGGGAGTGTCGATCTTCATGCCCGCCGCCCGCTCCATCAAGTAGAGCTCCAGGTCGACCAGCGCCGAATCGTCGAAGGGTTCGGCCCGAACGCCCGCGGTGCAGTTGCGCAGCCGGCGCGTGAGCGAGCCGAGCGATTGCCATTCGAGCCGGTAGAGCGGATAACCTGTCGGATGCGCCTGCGGAATCAGGGCGCCGCCGAGCTTTTCGCCGGCCCGCTGATCGTGACATTGAGCGCAGGACAGGTTCAGCTGGCCGACGCGCTTCTCGAACAACGCCCTGCCCCGCTTGCGATGCGGATCGAGCCGCACGTCTGCAGGCGGTGCGATCGGCAGGCCGCGCGACTGCAGGCCGACATAGGCCGCGAGACTCAGCAGCTCCTCGCTGTCCGCGGCCAGGACCGGACCCTCGTGCTGGATACGCTGCGCCAGGGTGAGTGGGCGCTGCAGCCGGCCGTCCCAGGCGGGGTAGCGCGCCGCCACACCGCGCATGCTCTGCTCCGCCTCGCCATGGCAGCGCACGCAGCCGCGCTCACGCCACAGCGCGCGGCCGTTTTCCACCCAGAGCCAGGCCGGGTTGGTGGCGTCGTCGCGCTGCATGGCCTGAAGGGCCGGGCTCATGGTCTCGAAGCCGCTGCGGCGAGCGTCCTCTTGAGGATCTTGAGGATCTTGGGGAGCCAGGAGCGCAAGGGCCAGAAGCAGCGCGGCCTTCATGGCGTGACGTTCAGCGCCGCATGCTCGGTCTGCGCAAAGTTCTGGTCGCCCTCCCAGACGAAGCGCAGTGTGCCGCTGGCCTCGGCGCGCAGCCAGAAGCTGAGCAGGGGATTGGCCGCCACGGCGGCGAACAACTCGGCCTCGAAGACGAGCTCGTCGCCGACGTAGCAGCGGAAGCGCCGGATCAGATTGCGCGGCAGGAGAAGACCGTCGTCGCCACGCCGGTAGCCCGTCTCCATGGGGTGGGCGATCAGGCAGCGGATCTCGATCAACTCACCGCGCCGCGCGCTGGCTGGGACCGTGATAAGCGTGCGGGCCATGGCTTACTCGACGCAGGCCGCGAGCGTGACCACCACGTCCACAGCCTGCGAGACAAAGCGGCCATCGCTCAGCCGCGCCACGGCCACGAGCTGCTGGCTCGTGGCGAGGCGGATGCGGGTGCCGACCTGGGCGCGGCCAAGCGCCGGGCTCAGCGTGAAGCGGGCCACGTCGCGCTGCGGGTTGAGCTGGTTGAACACGGCGATCGCCTGCACGTGGTCAGCCGGCGTCATGGGGCTCTGCACACGGACAGTCAGCGGCACGGCATTGCCGTTCTCCACCAGCGGCGCGATGTCGATCTGCACGGGGCCGGGAGATGGCTCGATGCCGCCGGTATAGGCCAGGATGGCGGCACGCAGCTCCTCAGTGCTGGCGCGCGCCGGGCGCAGCAGCACGGCGCCGGTCAGTGCAAGCAAGGCGTTACGTCGCCGCATCATTTGAGGGTCAGAAGATAGGCCAGCACATCTTCGAGCTGCTGGGCCGTGAAGATCGTGCGCCCGCGCCATTCGCGGCCGACCTGGGTCAGGCCCTCGACACGGTAGTAGGCGGGCATGATGCTGTCCGGGTTCTGGCGCTGGCTGTCAACGAGCTTGAGCCGCAGTTCGGCGGCTGACCAGCGCGACGCAGTGCCCGCCAGATTGGGTGCGAGCGTGCCCTGGAAGCGCTCCTCGGCAATGGGCCCGCTGTGACACAGAAGGCACAGACCTTGCTGCCGGCTGGCGACGAGGGCGCGACCGCGCACCGCATCGCCCGTCAATCCCTCGAGCGGCTGCGCGATGCCGTCCGCGCCTACCCGTCCCGCCAGCATCGCCAACAGCAAGGGCAGGACGCGCAGCTTCATGCTCAAGCCTTGAGGCTGTGCTTGCTCAACGGCAAGTCTCGGATGCGCTTGCCAGTGGCCGCGAAGATCGCATTGAGCACGGCCGGCGCGGCCACGGCGATCGTGGGTTCTCCGACCCCGCCCCAGAAGCCCCCCGAAGGCATGACGATGGTCTCCACCGCGGGCATGTGCTCCATCCGCACGACTGGGTAGTCGCTGAAGTTGCTCTGCTCGATGCGGCCATTCTTCAACGTGCACTCGCCGAACAGCGCGGCCGAGAGCCCGTAGACGAAGGAGCCTTCCACCTGCGCCTGGATCTGCTGCGGGTTGACCGCGTGCCCCGGGTCGGTCGCGGCGACGATGCGGTGGATCTTCAGCTCGCCAGTCTTGGCATTGACCGAGATCTCGGCACAGGCTGCCACATAGCTGCCGAAGCCCATGATCTGCGCCAGACCGCGATGTCGGCCCTTGGGCGCGGGCTTGTCCCAACCGGCCTTCTCCGCCACGGCGTTCAGCACAGCCAGATGCTTGGGCGATCCGGCCAGCAGCTCGCGGCGCAAGGCCAGCGGGTCGCGCTTGGCCGCGTGTGCGACCTCGTCAATGAAGCATTCGAGGTAGATCGCGTTCTGGTTGAGGTTCACACCGCGCCAAAAACCCGGCGGCACGGGCGGGTTGCGCATCGCGTGATCGACCAGCAGGTTGGGCACGGCATAGCCCAGCGCGCCTTCGGTTCCGCCGGGATTGAGGCCCTGGAAGACGGCCGGGTCCACGCCGTTCTTGATGTTCTGCGGGAAAAGCGCGGCCAGGATGGACTGGCCCGAGATGCGCATGTGCAGGGCGGTCAGCTTGCCCTGCGCATCGAGACCGGCCGTCAGCTTGCATTGGGTGACGGGGTGATAGCGCCCGTGCTGCATGTCCTCCTCACGGGTCCAGATCAGCTTGACGGGCGTGCCGGGCATGGTCTTGGCGATTGCCACGGCCTGGTGCACCCAGTCGTGCGTGGCTCCGCGTCGGCCGAAGCCGCCACCCAGATGCAGCTTGTAGACCTCGCACTGCGCCGGGGGCAACCCCGCAGCCTCGGCCGTGGCGGCCAGAGCGGCATCGCCGTTCTGCGTGGGCGTCCAGACTTCGCAGCGCTCGGGCGTCCAGCGTGCCGTGGCGTTCATCACCTCCATAGTGGCGTGGTTCTGGTGCGGGCAGCTGTAGACCGCCTCGACCTTGTGCGCCACGCCCTTGAGGGCAGCGTGTGCATCGCCCTTGCTGTTGAAGGCCACGGCATCGTCGGCATCGAGGCCGGCCTTGAGCATGGAGGCCACATCGGCGCTGCTGGTCTGCGCATTGGGGCCTTCGTCCCAGACGATGTTGAGCGCCTCCAGCGCAGTCTTGGCCCGCCACCAGGTGTCGGCCACCACGGCCACGGCCGAGTCGCCGACCTGAAGCACCTTCTTCACGCCGGGCTTGGCCGCGATCGAGGAGGCGTCGAAGCTCTTGACCTTACCGCCGAATACGGGGCAGTCGCGGATCGCCGCGTTGAGCATGCCGGGCATGTGCAGGTCCATGCCGTAGATCTGCGAGCCGTCGAGCTTGCCGCGTGTGTCCAGGCGTTTCATGGGCTTGCCGGCCAGGGTCCAGTCGCGCGGGTCCTTGAGCTTGACATCGGCTGGCGGCGCGAGCTTGGCCGCGGCGGCGGCCACTTTGCCGTAGCTCGTGCTGCGGCCGCTGGGCTTATGGGTGATCACGCCCTTGGCCACGGTGCACTCGGCTGTGGGGACCTTCCATTCGTCGGCCGCCGCCTGCACGAGCATCAGCCGCGCTGCAGCACCGCCAACGCGCACATAGTCGTTGGATCCGCGCACGCCCTGGCTGCCGCCCGTGGAGAAGCTCTTCCACACGCGGTTGCGCGCCAGATTCTGGCCCGGCGTGGGGTACTCGGTCTTCACGCGCGCCCAATCGCATTCGAGCTCCTCGGCCACGAGCTGGGCCAGGCCGGTGAGCGTGCCCTGGCCCATCTCGGAGCGGGCGATGCGGATGATCACCGTCTCGTCGGGCTGAATCAGCACCCAGGCGTTGAGCTCGGGGTGGGCGGCGTCCTGCGCCAGTGCGGGAACGTGGAAGCCGACCATCAGGCCGCCAGCGGCGGCCACGCTGGTCTGCAAGAAACCTCGACGGCTGGTGTTCACGCTGCACCGCCTTCCGTCTGGATCGTGATCGCGATCGACTTGCGCTGCAGTTGCCCGGCCGCCAGATGGATGGCCGCGCGCACCCGGTTGTAGGTGCCGCAGCGGCAGATATTGGTCATGGCCGCGTCGATGTCGGCATCGGTGGGCCTGGGCTTGGCCTTGAGGAGAGCCGCCGCCGCCATGATCATGCCGCTCTGGCAAAAGCCGCACTGCGGCACGTCGAGCTCGTTCCAGGCCTTCTGCACGGCGTGCGTTGCGTCGGCAGAGAGGCCTTCGATGGTGACAATCTTCTCCTTGCTGCTCAGCGAGGACAGCGGCCGAACGCAAGAACGCGTCGGTTGCCCGTCGATGTGCACCGTGCAGGCGCCGCATTGGGCGATGCCGCAGCCGTACTTGGTGCCTGTCAGGCCCAGCTGCTCGCGCAGCACCCACAGCAGGGGCGTGTCGCCCTCGGCATCGCAGTCGCGCAGGCGTCCATTGACATTGAGTTGGACCATTGGCAGATCTCCCATCCTGATTTGAAGCCTGGGCAGCGTAGCAGCTAGGATCCAAGCGCGCTACCGAGACAGCACGATGGCCCAGCTGAAGACCCAGCAGACCGAATTGAGCGTGGCGGACTACATCGCCGCCATCGAATCGCAATCGCGTCGCAACGACTGCATGCAGCTCGGTGCGTTAATCGAACGCTGCACGGGTTGGCCGCCCAGGATGTGGGGCCCGGGCATCGTCGGATTTGGCCGCTATGCCTACCGCTACGACAGCGGCCGCACGGGCGAAATGTGCGTGGTCGGCTTCGCCTCGCGCAAGTCCGAGATCGCTGTCTACCTCAAGCTCGGGGCCGAGGGCGCGCCCACGGCCCTGCTCGGCCGGCTGGGCAAGCACAAGATGGGCAAGGGCTGCCTTTACATCAACAAGATGACCGACCTGGATCTGGGCGTGCTGGAGGAACTCGTGCGCGCCTCGGTAGCGGAGATCAAGCGCCGCTATCCGGCTTGATCGTCACGAGCTTGCCGAACACCTGGCGATGCGCGAGCAGCTCGACCACCTGCTGCCGGTCATCAAGGTCACGCGCGGCTTCCAACTGGACTTCTTCGTCAAGGCCCGCTGAGCCCAGCGGGCGCGAGCCGGATCAGCGCGCCAGCCAGCCACCGTCCACTGCGATGGTGTAGCCGTTGACGTAGTCGGACGCCTTCGAGGCCAGGAACACCACCGGCCCTGCCAGGTCCTTGGGCAGACCCCAGCGCCCGGCCGGAATGCGCTCCAGAATGGAGGCGTTGCGGTTCTCGTCGGCCCGCAGGGCCGCCGTGTTGTTGGTCGACATATAGCCCGGCGCGATGGCGTTCACGTTGATGCCGTGCGCAGCCCACTCGTTGGCCATCAGGCGCGTGATGCCCATCACGCCGCTCTTGCTGGCCGTGTAGGACGGCACGCGAACGCCACCCTGGTAGGACAGCATGGAGGCCACGTTGATGATTTTGCCGCCGCTGCCCTGCGCGATGAATTCGCGCGCCACGGCCTGCGAAAAGAAGAACACCGTCTTGAGGTTGATGTCGATGACGTCGTCCCAGTCCTTCTCCGTGAACTTGAGTGCGTCCTCGCGGCGGATGATGCCGGCGTTGTTGACGAGAATATCCACCCGGCCAGTCAGGCTCTTGGCCTTCTCCACCAGCCCGTGGATGCCGCTCACATCGGCCAGGTCAGCGCGAAGGTCCAGGAAGCGGCGGCCTGTCGCCTGCACGTGCGCCCGCGTCTCCACGGGATCGCTGACGTTGACGCCGACGATGTCGGCCCCCGCCTCGGCCAGCGCCAGCGCCATGCCCTGGCCCAGGCCGGTGTTGCAGCCGGTGACGATGGCCACGCGGCCGTGGAGCTTGAAGTCTTCGAGAATCATGGTGCAGGCCTCAGCGCAGGGTGGTCATCGGAATGTGGTCCATGTCCTTGAAGACCTGGTTCTCGCCCACCATGCCCCAGATGAAGGTGTAGGCCTTGGTGCCCACGCCAGAGTGGATGGACCAGCTCGGGCTGATCACGGCTTGCTCGTTGCGCACGACAAGGTGGCGCGTCTGCGTGGGCTCGCCCAGCATGTGGAAGACCACGGCGTCCTCGCTCATGTCGAAGTAGAAGTAGACCTCCATGCGGCGGTCGTGCGTGTGGCAGGGCATGGTGTTCCACAGGCTGCCGGGCTCAAGCTGGGTCATGCCCATGAGCAGCTGGCAAGTGGGCAGCACGTCGGGCACCAAGAACTTGTAGATGGTGCGCCGGTTGCTCGTCTCGGGCGCACCCAGTGTCTCCGGCGAAGCCTCGGCCAGTGTGACCTTGCGGTGCGGGTAGGCTGTGTGCGCCGGGGCGCAGTTGAAGTAGAGCTTGGCAGGCTGCTTGGCATCCACCGACTCGAAGGACAGGTCCCTCGCGCCCTGACCCACGTAGAGCGCCTCACGGCCGCCGATCTCGAAGACCGTGCCGTCCACCGTCACGCGCGCAGCGCCGCCGATATTGATCAGGCCCAGCTCCCGGCGCTGCAGGAAGAAGTCGGTGCCCGTGTGACGGCCCAGCTCCGGCGCGAAGCGCACGGCCTGCGCGACCGGCATGATGCCGCCGACGATGATTCGGTCGATCTGGCTGTAGGTCAACGTGGCGGCGTCGGGCTGGAACATCGACTCGATGAGGAACTGCTCGCGCAGGCCCTCGGTGTCGAGTGTGCGGGCATGCGCGCTGTGGATGGGTTGGCGAATTTGCATGGTGCGGATCTTCGTAAGGTCAGACGACGGACGCCCGTTCTCAAGGCGTTGGGGAGCTCATGGAATTCTGGTTTTCAATTACTGAACCAGTGTTCCATTTCCAAAAATGAGGCGCTATAGTAACGCCAAATTGCAGCCGCGGGTGAGCGATTCACACGCCGCATCAGGAGCTATTTCATGAACGCCTTCTTCGACCCCTCCGCCACCCCCTGGACCGACCTGGGAGACGGCATCCGCCGCAAAATCGTCGGCCACACGCCAGAGCTGATGTCGGTGCTGGTGCAGTTCGACAAGGGCGCGGTGGGCACGCCCCACGCGCACGACGCGCACGACCAGATCGCCTTCTGCATCAGCGGCTCCTTCGAGGCCGAGGTGGAAGGCGTCAAGCGCATCATCCGCGCCGGCGAGGCCTTCATCGCGCCGCGCCTGCATCGGCACGGCGTGGTGGCGCTGGAGCAGGACAGCACGCTGCTCGACCAGTTCTCGCCTCAGCGCGACGACTACCTCTGAGCAGCGCCCTCAGGGGCGTCGAGCGGGAACTTCGTGCAGCCAAGGCGCGCGGAGATGTCGCGGCTGGCGTCCTTGAGCAAGGCCACCACCTGCGGCGCCTTGGCGTGGTCGTAGCGGAAGGTCGGGAAGGACACGCTCATGCCGGCGATGGGCATGCCCAGCCGATCGAAGATGGGCACGCCCAGGCAGCGCACGTGGTCGTCGAATTCCTCGCGGTCCTCGCCGAAGCCCTGGGCGCGCACGCGCTCAAGCTCGGCCAGGTAGCCTGCCCTGTCGGTGATGGTCTTGTCGCGGAAGCGCTCGAACACGGCCCCTTGCAGAATGCGGTCGCGCCGCTCGGGGAACTCCCAGGCCATCAGCACCTTGCCGATGGCCGTGCAGTGCAGCGGCGCGCGCCGGCCCACGCGCGAGTACATGCCCAGCATGTGGCGCGAGTCGACCTTGTGGACGTAAATGATCTCGCTGTCGATCAGGGTGCCCAGGTGCACCGTCTCGCCGGTGGCGTCGGCCACGAGCTGCATGTGGTGCTTGGCAAGGTCAACGAGCTCGGGGTACTGCAAGGCTTTGGCGCCGAGCTCGAAGGCCTTCATGGACAGCCCGTAGCGCTCGCTGTCCACCTCCTGTCGCACAAAGCCCAAGGTCTTCATGGTCTGCAAGAAGCGGTAGACCGTGGCCTTGGGCATGGCCAGCCGCACCGAGAGCTCGGAGATGCCGGTATCGCGCTGTTCGGACAGGGCTTGCAGGATGGCAAAGACCTTCAGCACCGCCGCCACTGATTCGGGTTGTTTTGAGTCGAGGGAGTCGTCCATGGATGCGTGTCAGAAGCGGGAGTCGGGCAAGAATTTCATCCTAGCCCATCAAGTCGGCCATCGCGGTGCGCGGGATCAGAGCACCCGGATGCTGGATCACGCGCGCCGCCACGCGATTGCCAAAGCGCGCGGCCTCCACGGCGCTGGCGCCGGCCAGCCGGCGCGCGAGATAGCCGGCGGCGAAGGAGTCGCCCGCTGCAGTCGTGTCGACGACCCGCTCCACGGGCTGCGTCGCGGCCTGCTGCCAGGCCTGCAAAGCGCCGCCCTCGCGCACGAGCGTGGGCTCGGCGCCCTGCTTGATGACGAGCTCGCCGCTGGGCAGCTGCTTTGCGGCCTCGATGCCCTGTGCCAGCGTGGGCAGCCCCAGCAGCGCCTGGTGATCTTCCGCCGTGATGAGGGCGGTGGTGGATAGCTCGAAAGCACGCTCGTAGCAGGCGCGCGCCTGAGCGCGGTCGGGCCACAGGCGCGGCCGGAAATTGTTGTCGAAGATGACCGGCACGCCGCGCCGACGCAGGGACTGCATCAGCTCGAACACACGCTCGCGCGCGGCCGGCGGCAAGATGGCCAGGCTGATGCCGCTGAGATAGAAGGCGCCCCACTCCTGCGCACGCGCTTCCAGCGGTGTGCTCGGCAACTCGAAATAGGCGCGCGCGGCGGCGCTGTCGCGCCAGTAGCTGAAGCGGCGTTCGCCTGCTTCGTCCACCTCGATCATGTACAGGCCCGGCATGCGGCCAGGCAGGCGCCGCACGAGGTCCAAGGCGATCCCCTCCTCGGCCCAGCGCTGCATCATCACGGCGCTGAAGGCGTCATCCCCCAAGGCCGTGGCATAGCTGACCTCAAAGCCCGGGGCGCAGCGCGCCAGGTAAACCGCGGTGTTGAGCGTGTCACCCCCGAAGCCCAGCTGCATGCTGCCCAGGGCCGCGGCGGGATCGACGGCCCGCCCTTGGAGTTCCAGCATGCATTCGCCCAGCAGGGCCACCCGAAGGGTCGAGTTCAAGGTCATGAATCACTTTTTTGAAACGCTGTTTTATTGTAATTCGACCGAGGGATGCGTCAAGCGAATGCCAGGGCAAGACGGCTAGCTCGTCTGGCCTTTGCGGACCAAAAGTACGGGCACCGGTGCCATGCGCAAGATCGTCTCCGCGTCGCTGCCCAGGAAGAGCCGCGCCATGCCGCGGCGGCCGTGCGAACCGAGCACGATCAGGCTGGCGGGCCAGGACTTGGCTTGCGCCACCACCTGATCGGCGAGCGCTCCGTCAAAGCTGTTGCGCAACAGGCCTGTGCATTCGAGGCCGGCCTCGCGCACGCGCTTCTCGGCCCGCTCCAGCAGAAGCCGGCCGTTTTCCTGCAGGGTGTCGACGAGCTCCCTGCTGTAGCCCTCCGAGTAGCCAGCCCCGGCAACGCCGAAGCCAGCACCGAGCACAAAGGACAGCTCGTCGACGACGTGCAGCAGGCGCAGCTGAGCTTTCGTCAGACTTGCCACGGCGATGGCTTCGGTGAGCGCCTGTTCGGACGGCTCACTGCCGTCGATGGCAACCAGGATTCTTTCGTACATCAGGACTCCTTCGGGTTCACCTCAGTGCAGGTCGGTCGCGACCCGGCGTTGCACGAACGCCGAGAGCGCGGCGACGTCGGGAATATGCAGGTCATGCCGCCCCTTGCCGATGAAAGCGATGACGTGCTCGCGGCGCAGGCGCGACAGGCCGCGGCTGACCGACTCCAGCGTCATGCCGAGGTAGTTGCCGATCTCGGCGCGGCTCAGGCGCAGGCAGATCTGGTCGCCACGCAGGCCGCGGGCTTCCTGGGTCTGGGCCCACCAGAGCAGGAAGTCGGCCACGCGGGCTTCGGTCGGCAGGCTGCAGACCGACATCAGCCACTCGCGCTCGCCATAGATCTCGCGCCCCATCGCCGCATGCAACGCACCCAGCAGCGCCGGTTCGTCGGCCGCCGCCTCAAGCAGCGCCCGGTATCCGATCGTCCAGACCTCGGAGGTATCGAGGGCCACGGCGTCGCATGCCTTTTTGCCGTCGGCCATGCCGTCGAGCCCAAGCCAGTCGCCGCGGAACTTCACGCCGACCAGCTGTTCGCGGCCGTCGGCGGCAAGCTGCACGAGCTTGAACATGCCCGCGGTCACCACGTGCAGTTGGCCGAAGGGCTTGCCGGCGTGGTAGAGCACGTCGCCAGCATGCAAGACGCGCCGCGTGCAATGCAGGTGCTTGGCCAGCAGCTCCAGCGTCGCGGCGATGCGATGCACCTCCTGGCGCTCGGCCGATGGCAGGGCCGGATCGGGGCGCCGGGCGGCGCCTTGTTCAAGTTGGGACAGGGCTTCGATCATGACGACGTTCCTCTCTTGTGTGCCGGTCAGAAGGAATGCTAGGAAGGCGTCGACAACGACAGAGCAATGCGCCGGCTCATTCGGTAACGTCGTGTGAATGGTCGGTAACACGGCGCTATACGCAATGCGAACGCGCCACTTGACGGATGTCATGGAACGCGGCGGGCAATTCCGTAGTCTTGCCGCCAGTGGTGGGTCTGAGCCACAAACGCACCCTAGGCAGCCATCTTGTCCCCGTTAATACCAAGCGCTTGGGCGCTGTCTTCCTCGTCGGCCGAGCTCCGCCCGGTGCTCGAGCAACTCCGCGAGCGCGGCGCCGCCTGGCGGCCACTCGAGGGCAAGATCCTGGCCTTGATCAGCGCCTCGAACGAAACCGAGGAAGCGCAGCGCTTTCACCGTGCCGCCGCGATGCTGGGGGCCCGCGTGGCTTGGATGCGTCCGAGCCTGACCCTGGACAGCAGCCCCGAACTCATCCGGGCGACCAGCCGGGTGCTCGGCAAGCTCTACGACGCCATCGTCTGCCAGGGCGTGGATGAGGCCCTGGCCTGCGCGATAGGCGAGGCGGCCGGCATTCCGGTTTTCGAGCTTCAAGCTGACGTCGAGCCCGCAGACGAAGCCCGCGAGTACGAACAGGGACTGCTGTTCGAGGCCCGCCTGCTGCACGCATTGACCTGACGCCACCTTCCAGGCAGGAATTCTTCCCGATGTGCGCAAGCCGCACGGTCGCGAGCCCGCGGCGCGTTACCCAGTGTCACCCAACGAGTTCGCCCATTGCTGCTGCGTTTGCACGGGCTGCCGAGCATGTGCCATCCCACTCAGAAATCCCAGAAAAAAGGGGCGTGGGACTGAGCCGAACAGTGCATGTCAAAACATCGGAGCCAGGGAGGCCCACATGTCTGAACATCTTGCCCCGCCGGCGGCAAACGCCAGCGATCGTGGTCTCGTGCGCGGGATCTGCCAGCTCCTCGCACTTCATCCGGGGTGCTCGGTAGTCTTGTACCTGCTGCTGGGCCTGACCTGGATCGCGCTGCCGAGCGAAGCACAGGGCGGGGGCTGGAGGCGCCCTGCGACCGAGGACATCGTCCTCGTGCTGGCCTCGGGCCTGCTGGTGTACTGGGCGCTGCGCTGTCGCGCCTGGCAGGAGGCGGCGCAGCGCGAGAAGCTGCGAGTCTGGCGCCTGCTCGAGTCCATCGTCAACATCTCCAGCGACGCGATCTATGTCAAGGACCCGCACGGGCGCTACCTCTTCGTCAACCACGAGACGTGCCGCGTGCTCGGGCGCAGCGAGGCGCAGTTGCTCGGATCGACCTCGAGCGGATGGCTGCCGGCGGAGAAGCTTGCCGGCTTGGCCGCTGAAGACCTGGAGGCGATCCGGTCGGCCCGGCCGATCTGCCGTGAGGAGCGGCTGACCACGACCGACGGCCAACGCATCTACACGAGCACCAAGGGCGCGCTGCGCGACAGCAAGGGCCGTGCACTGGGTGTCTTCGGAGTCAGCCGCGACGTGACCGAACAGCGGCTCGAGGAAGCGCGCCGGCACCAGTGGGCGATGGCCTTCGAGAACATTCGCGACGGCGTGATGATCACTGATGCGCACTGCCGCATCCAGAACGTCAACGCTGCGTTCACCACGATCACCGGGTACAGCGCCGCGGAGGCCATCGGCTCGCCGGTCAAGATGCTGCAATCCGGCCGGCATGGCCCAGACTTCTACGGCCAGATGTGGGATTCGCTGCATGTGCTGGGCCATTGGCAGGGCGAGATTTGGAACCGCCGCAAGAACGGCGAGATCTACCCCCAATGGGTGACCATCAGCGCGGTGCGCGAGGCGGTGAGCGGCACGGTCAGCCATTACGTGGGTGTGTTCACCGACGTCTCCTTGAACAAGAGTGTCGAGCTGGAGCTCGAGCGCCTGGCCCACTACGACTCGCTGACGGAACTTCCCAACCGTGCGCTGCTGCACGAGCGCCTCGAGCAGACGCTGCTGCGCACCCAGCGGCGCAACAGTACGACCGCGGTGCTGGTCATCGACCTGGACAGCTTCAAGACCGTCAACGACAGCCTCGGCCATCCGGCCGGCGATGAGCTGCTGGTGCGCGTCGCCGCGCGGCTGCAGGAGCGGGTGGGCGCAGAAGACCTGCTGGGTCGGCTCGGCGGCGACGAATTCCTCGTCGTGCGCGAAGACTGCAAGTCGCCGGCCGCCGCTGCCGCACTAGCTCGCGACCTGCTCGCGGCGTTGGCGGCGCCGCTGCGCCTGGGCTGCGGTGTCGATGCCTACGTCACCGCCAGCATCGGCATCAGCCTGCATCCGGTCGACGGCAGCATGGGGGTCGTCGAACTGCTGCGAGATGCCGATGCGGCGATGTATCGCGCCAAGGAACAGGGGCGCAACCGTTTTTGCTTCTACACCAGCAACATGACCACCGAAGCCGCGGCCAAGCTGGAGGTCGAGGCGGCGCTAAGCCAGGCCATGGATCGGGGCGAGCTGCTGCTGTACTACCAGCCCAAGATCGACGCCAGGAGCGGTCGCGTGCACTCGGCCGAGGCCCTGCTGCGCTGGAATCGCCAGGACGCGGGCCTGGTGCCTCCGGGGCAGTTCATTCCCCTGGCCGAGCAGAGCAGCCTGATCCTTGATATCGGCAGCTGGGTGATCAACGAGGCGTGCCGGCAGATCAGGGCCTGGCTCGACGCGGACCAGCCCGTCGTGCGTCTGGCCGTGAACGTGGCCGCCCGCCAGTTCGCCGCCGGCGACCTGGACAGCATCGTCGCCGCCGCCCTGCGGCGCCACGATGTCGATCCGCAATGGCTGGAACTCGAGATCACGGAAGGCATGCTGATCGCCGAGCCGGCCGCCGCCACCGCCATGCTCGGCCGACTCAAGGCCTTGGGCGTGAAGTTGTCGCTCGACGACTTCGGCACCGGCTATTCAAGCCTGGGCTACCTGCAGCACTTTCCGCTGGACGCCCTCAAGATCGATCGCTCCTTCGTCTCCCGCATTGGCCAGCAACCCGACGGCGCGCCCCTGGTGGAGGCCGTCATCGCCCTGGCCCATCGACTGCGCCTGCGCGTGGTCGCCGAGGGGGTCGAAGACGCAAGCCAGGCCGCCTATCTGGTCGCCCAGGGCTGCGACGAAATGCAGGGCTATCACTTCGGTCCGCCGGCTCCACCTGAAAGCTTGCAGGAGATGCTGGAGGTGCGTGTCTAGGCGTCTCAGGCAGGCTCTCGGCCCAGGGCCCGGACGATCGCAGCGGCGAGTTCGCCGCGACTGTAGGGTTTGGGCAGCAGCTCCCAGCCGGCCGGCGATTCGCGATCGGCTTCCAGCAACTCGGCCGAGAAGCCCGACATCAGCACCACCGCCATGCGCGGCAGGCGTTGATGGGCGATACGGGCGAGCTCAGTGCCGCGCATGCCGGCACCGAGCGCAATGTCGGTGAGCAGGAGCTCGAAATCGGCCGTCGGCGTGAGCAGCTCCAGCGCCTGCTCCGCACTGGAACAGGCACGGGCCGCGCAGCCCAGGCCTTCGAGAAAGCGCTGTGCCACGCTGCGCACCTCCGGATCGTCCTCGACCATCAGCACCTTCAGACCCGGTGGCACCTCGCCCGCGCCGGACGCTGCGAATTCAGCCTGGTCCGGCTCGTCGGGAGGCTGGGGCAGGTACAGGCGGATCGTCGTGCCCTGGCCGGGCTCGCTCTCCAGCGACACGAGTCCCTGCGACTGCGTGGCAAAGCCGTAGACCGTGCTCAGCCCCAGGCCCGTGCCGCGGCCCGCCTGCTTGGTCGTGAAGAAGGGCTCGAAGGCGCGCTCCTTGACGGCTTCGGGCATGCCCGAGCCATCGTCTGAGACCGCGATACAGACGAAGCGACCCGACTCGAGTCCGGCCGGCAAGCTGTCCACCGCTGTGGCGCAGAAGTGCAGGTGCCCACCGTCCAGCATCGCATCGCGCGCATTGATCGCAACATTGAGCAGTGCCGATTCGAGCTGGCCCGGGTCGGCCTGGACCGCTGGGCAATCTGGCGCCACGTCGACGACGATTCGGATGCGTTGGTCGAGCGTGCGGCGCAGCATGTCAGCCAGCGAATGCAGCAGCGCGTGCACATCGACTGCGCTTGGCTGCAGCACCTGCCGCCGCGAGAAGGCGAGCAGCTTGCCGGTCAGCTCGGCGCCGCGCCGTGAAGCCCGCAAGGCCGCGCTCACGAGCTGCTGGCCGACGCGGTCCCCGGCCATGGCCGGCAGCTCCTCCAGCACCTGCAGATTGCCCTGAATGACGGTCAGCAGATTGTTGAAATCGTGCGCGATGCCGCCGGTCAGCTGCCCGACGGTCTCCAGGCGCTGGGCGTGGTTGAGCGCCTCCTCGGTCTTGGCGCGCTGCAAGCTGGTGCAAAGCAGATTGGCCAGCGATTCCAGGAAGTGCTGCTCATCGTCGCCGAAGCGCTGTGGCTGGCGCGAGCGCACCGTCAGCGCACCGATCGTGCGTCCCTGATCCGACAAGGGCACCGCCAGCGCGCTCACCAGCCCCGCCTCCAGATAGGCCGGCGGGACGACGAAGCGGGTTTCGCTGGCGTAGTCCTCGACCCTGATGGGCACCCCTTGCGCAAGCACGAAGCCCTGCGGCGTGTCGACACGATTGGCCAGGCGCGCGCCGACCGCCTCGCCCGGCAGCAGGCCCACCCCGCCAGCCACGCGGACCTCCAGCCCATCGCTCTCCAGCAGCAGCACCATGGACAGCTCCACCTCGAGCGCCTGTGCCGCAATGGCCGGCACCTCTTGCAACAGCTGCTTCGGGTCGCGCGCATCAACGGCCAGCCGTCCGAGCTGGGCCAGATGCTCGCTGTAGCGGGCGCGCTGCAAGGCCTGCTTGACCCTTGGATAGGCCCCGATGCCCCGAATGGCCACGACGACAAAGGGCAGTCCATGGCTCTGCAGCGGGCTCAGCGCGATCTCGACCATCACGTCGCTGCCATCGCGCCGCCGCGCCACGAGCTCCATCTGCGTCCCCATCGGGCGCGCTCGCGGCGCGTGCGCATATGCATCGCGATAGGAGGCATGGCGCGGACGGACGCTGTCTGGAACCAGCGCATCCACGCCGACGCCCACCAACTCGCCCGCCTGATAGCCCAGCAAGGAGCCGGCAGCCGGATTGGCCAGCACGATGATGCCCGTGCCGTCCACGAGCAGCAGACCGTCCGGATAGGCCGAGAACAGGGCGCGGAAAACGAGGTGCTCGTCCATGCCCGTAACGGGAACGGCCGGGGCCGTCATGATGGGCGACGCGCCAGGCGCTGGACGCCGGGGATGAAGATGTAGCCGGCCCCCCGCACGGACTTGATGATTTGCGGATTCTCGGCGTCGACCTCCAGCTTCTTGCGCAGGCGCCCGACCTGCACGTCGATGGTCCGGTCGAAGGGCCCTGCCTCGCGGCCGCGTGTCTCGGCCAGCAGGAAATCGCGCGAGAGTACACGCCCCGGATGCAGGGCAAAGACCTGCAGCAGCTCGAACTCGCCCGTAGTCAGCGACACTTCGGCGCCATTCGGATCATTCAGCCGGCGCGCGGCCAGGTCGAGCCGCCAGCCTTCGAAGTCCAGCCACTCGCGCGCGGCCGTCATCGTTTCCGAATCGGTGGAACGCGCAGCAGTTGCGATCTGTGCACCACTGTGCACCGCCGTGATCCGGCGCAGCACCGCCTTCACGCGCGCAAGCAGTTCGCGCAGGTCGAAGGGCTTGGTCACATAGTCGTCGGCACCGACCTCCAGGCCGACGATCTTGTCGACGGCGTCGCCGCGGCCCGTCACGATGACCATGCCGCACTGCCAGTGCTCGCGCAACTTGCGCGCGATCGCCAGGCCGTCCTCCCCGGGCAGGCCGAGATCCAGCAGCACCAGGGCGGGCGGGTCGCTGGCCATCAAAGACATCAGCGCCTCGCCCGTATGGACCTGACTCATGCGAAACCCGTGGCCACCCAGGTACTGCGCTAGCAGCTGGGTGATGTCGGCTTCGTCGTCGAGTACGGCGATGTGCTGGGCAAGCAAGGTGTATGTGAAAGAAAAAAGAATCGGCTGCAGCAGGCTGCGAGCTGATTCTGCCTTCTGTCACCGCGGGCCGGGAAAGGTTGCCGGGCGAAATTCGCACAATGTGGGGATCAAAGCTGCGATGGGTGTCTCGGTTCGTGGAGCTGCAAGAACTCCTCGAAGGCGGCTCTGGCGTGGACCGCGTGCATCAGCGAAGGGCCGCCGCCCATGTAGACAGCGACGCCCAGCATCTCGTCGACCTCTCTCTGATCGGCGCCCAGCTTGGCGAGTGCCTGCGCGTGAAACCCGATGCAGGGATCGCACCTCGTCGCCACGCCGATGGCCAGGGCAATGAGCTCCTTGGTCTTGCGATCGAGAGAACCCGGCTTCATGGCCGCGTGCCCGAGATCGTTGAAGGCCCGCAGCACCTCCGGCGTGCTGACGCGCAAGTCACTCAGCCCCTCGGACAGGCCTTTCGTCATGTCGATGTATCTTCCGTCCGGCACTGTCATTTGCGAGCTCCTTCGTCACGGGATGCCGATCCGGATTTCGCCTTGTTCGTGCGCACTCCGAAGGCAAGGTAGGCTGGGCACACGCGCAAGAGGCCGGTGGCCAAGACAATGGTCCCGACCCAGCCGATGGGACCGATGAGTCCGATCATGGCGGGCACGATCAGGCCGACCCCGGCTGCGATGCGGACCAAGCGATCAACGTCTCCGACGTTCTGGATCACGATGGCCTCTCCTCTTGAATGCGTGTCTGCCTACCCGCGTCAGGGCAGGGGCGGTGCGTTGAGCGCCAGCCAGTCGGCCAGCGGATTCCAGGGTCCGAAGGGCTGCATGAACGATGACACCGTTCCCGGCCGCAAAGACGAACTGCCGTCAGCCTTGGCCTCGTCCATCTCCAGCCCGGCCATCTTGACCAAGGTCGCATTGGAAACCCGGGCCAACTCGGTCCAGTAACGCGAGGCGGCCTCCAGATCGGCGCTGCCCGCATCGCGAGAGGCCTCCACCGCGTCGGCGACGCTGCCGCAGGCATGCAGCCTCTTTTGGCAGGCCTGATGCCGCAGCAAGGCCTCGTGCGCCGCCGCGAGCTGCACCTGACGCATGGCTTGCGAGCCTTCCAACAAGGCGCAGCTGATCTGGTTCAGCGTTTCGAGCTGCTGTTTCAGCAAGCCGTCGAGATTGGCCATCGGCATGGGGACGACCGGCGCAGCGGGCGCTTGCGCAGCATCGCTGCCAGCACCGTTGCGCCGCGGAGCGGACTTGGCATTCATGGCTTGACCTTTTTCGGATCACTGAACCTTGATGGTCTGGCTGCTCTGGCCTTCGCGCTTGGGCAGGGTGAGCTTGAGGACGCCATCCTCGAGCTTGGCCAACACGCCGCGGGCGTCGATCTCGTGAGGCAAAGAGAAGCCGCGCGAGGCGCTGCCGCTGTAGGTCTCCGTCAGCACCACACGGTCGCCGGACTTTTGCTGCCGGTCCTTGTGCACCTCGGCCGAGATCGAGATGAAGTTGCCATCCACCTGGACGCGGATGTCCTCCTTCTTGGCGCCGGGCACTTCGGCGCGGACTTCGTAGGCCTTGTCCTTCTCGGTCACATCGATGCGAATCTCACCCGGCGCCTCGTCGCCGAACCTCACGGAGGTCTTGAAGCGGCGGAGCATCTCGGGAAGCATCTGTTCGAACGAGTCGAGGCGAGCTAGTGAACTCATGGCGAAATCTCCTGTTGAACTGGGTCGTGAGCGGGATGCATTCAGGCTCGTGCATCCATCGCAATAAAGCCTAGGCAGCGGGGCGAAAGCGCGCTTGCGTTTTTTCAATTGCGCGAGCGGCCGAAGCATGAGACTGCGGATCAACTCCAGGAGCCGCCATGTTCGACAACACCGTATCGCCAGCCTTCCGATTCCATCGGGGTGGATGAGCCGTGCGGGCGACGTATCTCATCGGCAGCATTGCCGCGCTTGCGGCCGTTGTCGTCCTGGCTCCGGGCATCCTGCTCGGCCCGCGCGTTCAGACCATCGTCGTCACGCAGCGCGACCTCGTGCGCACGGTCGTTGCGACCGGCCGGGTCGAAGCACCGCATCGGGTGGATCTGGGAACACAGATCGTCGGCACGGTGACCCGCGTGCCGGTCGACGAGGGCCAGTCGGTGAAGGCGGGCCAGAACCTTGTCGAGCTGGACGACCGCGAGCTGCGGGCCGCTGTCCGGGAGGCCGACGTCGAGGTGGAACAGGCGCAGGCACACCTGCGCCAACTGCGGGAAGTCCAGCGCCCCGTGGCGGCACAGGCGATGCGCCAGGCCCGGGCCACGCTCGATAACGCGCGGGCCCAGCTCGGTCGCCAGGAGGATCTGTTCCGGCAAGGCTTTGTGGGTCAGGCCGCGCTGGACGATGCCAACAAGAGCGTGGAGCTGGCGGACGCCCAGATGCGCGCAACGCGCAAGCAGCTCGAGTCGGCCCAGGCCGGCGGCAGCGACGAAGCCCTCGCCATGGCCGCGCTGGACCAGGCGCGCGCCAATGCGGAGCTGGCCCGTGCGCGCCTGCGCTACGCCACGATCAAGGCACCGCTGGACGGTGTCCTCATCGCCCGCGACGTGGAACGAGGCGACGTCGTGCAGCCCGGCAAGACCTTGATGGTGCTCTCGCCCTCCGGCGAGACCCAGCTGGTCGTGCAGTTCGACGAGAAAAACCTCGGGCTGCTGTCCCTGGGCCAGAAGGCGCTGGCATCGGCGGATGCCTTCGCGAGCGAGCGATTCGCCGCTGAGGTCGTCTATATCAACCCGGGCGTGGACGTGCAGCGCGGCTCCGTGGAGGTCAAGCTGCGCGTGCCTTCGCCCCCGACCTATCTGCGACAGGACATGACGGTGTCGGTGGACGTGGAAGTGGCCCGCAGCAACCACGCCCTGGTGATTCCCATCGATCTGCTGCATGACGCGCAGGCCGAAACCGCCTGGGTGCTGAAGCTGGAGTCCGGCCATGCGCAACGGCAGGCAGTGAAGCTTGGCCTGCGCGGCTCGGGCTTCGTGGAAGTCTTGGGCGGACTGAATGCGGGCGACCAGCTCGTGCCCTCCTCCGCCGATGTCCGCGAGGGCGCCCGCCTGCGCGCTGTCGCCACCAAGTCATGAGACGCTGGGAGCCGTTCGAGTGGATCGTGGCATCGCGCTTTCTGCGCGAAGGGCGCTGGCAGACCGTGTTCATCGTGGGCGGCATCGCCATCGGCGTTGCTGTGATCGTCTTCATGTCGGCCCTGCTCACGGGCCTGCAGGCCAACTTCATTCGGCGCGTGCTGACCGCCCAGGCGCACATCCAGCTGCTGCCGGCGAAGGAGGTCGTGCGCGCCTTGCGCGAGCGGCGCACCCAGGAGACCGAAGACGCCACCCTGCAGGCGCCCTTGCAGCGGCTGAAGTCCATCGACCAGTGGCAGTCCGTCGCCGAACAGATCCGCGCCATGCCTAAGGTGATGGTCGTGTCGCCATCCGCCACAGGCTCGGCCCTGATCGTTCGCGGCGAGACCAGTCGAGCCGTCTCGGTGGTGGGCATCGATCCGTCGCTGTACTTTCGCATCGTCGACCTGCCCGGCATGATCGTGCGCGGCGGCGTGCGACTGAACCCGGACGACATCCTCGTTGGAACCGATCTGGCGAGCGATCTCGGCCTCGAAGTCGGCGACAAGCTGCACGTGACTGCCGCCTCCGGCGCCGACGACGTCTTCACCGTCAGCGGCATCTTCGACCTCGGCAACAAGGGGGCCAACCAGCGCACGACCTATGTCGCGCTGCGCACCGCGCAAAGCCTGCTCGGGCTCGAAGGCGGCGTCTCCAGCCTGGACGTGACGGTCTCGGAAATCTACGCGGCCGAGGACGTGGCGCAGCGCATCACCGCGCAGACCGGTGTCGAGGCGGACAGCTGGATCAAGACCAATGCCCAGTTCTTCAGTGCGGTGCGGGCCCAGATCACGGCGAACACGGCGATCCGATTCTTCGTCGGTCTGTCCGTTGCCTTCGGCATTGCCAGCGTGCTCTTCGTCTCGGTCGTCCAGAAGTCGCGCGAGATCGGCATCCTGCGGGCCATGGGCATCACGCGCGGCAGCATCCTGCGACTGTTCCTGCTGCAGGGCGGCCTGCTGGGCTTGGCGGGCTCGGCGGTGGGCGCGGCGATCGGCGCGGCGGCCTTGCTGCTCTGGCAGCGGTTCGCGCGCGGTCCGGACGGACTGCCCCTGGTCCCGGTCACCTTGGAGACCGTGCTTTTCGCGGCAGCGCTGCTGCTGGCAACCGTCACCGGCTTGCTGGCCGCGGTAGCCCCGGCTTTGCGCGCCGCGCGGCTCGACCCTGTGGTGGCCATCCGTGGCTGAGCGCGAGCTCGATCCGGTCGTGGTGCGCCTGCAGCAGGTGCGCAAGATCTTCAACGTCGGCCAGCCCTCCGAGGTGGAGGTCCTGCACGGGATCGATCTCGAGCTCCGCCGCAGCGAGTTCTGCGCCGTGGTCGGCCCCTCGGGATCCGGCAAGAGCACCCTGCTCAACATCGTCGGGCTTCTCGATCGACCCAGCTCCGGACAGCTTTCGGTCGTCGGACAGGAAACCACGCAGCTCGATGATGCCAGGCTCACCCGCCTGCGCGGCCGCAGCATCGGCTTCGTCTTCCAGTACCACCACCTCATAGGCGCCTTCACGGCCCTGGAGAACGTCATGATGCCCATGCTCGGCGACGCCGGCTTTCCCAGCCGCGCCATGGCTGAGCGAGCCCGTGAACTGCTCGACAGCGTGGGTTTGTCGCACCGCTGTGACAATCTCGCCCTGCACCTGAGCGGCGGTGAGCAGCAACGCGTCGCGGTCGCGCGCGCCCTGGCAATGAAGCCCGCGGTCCTGCTGGCCGACGAGCCCACAGGCAACCTGGACACCAAGTCCGCCGATATCGTGTTCGAGCTGCTCCGCCAGGTCAACCGGGCGCAACAGACCGCTGTGCTCTTCGTGACCCACAACGCCGCACTGGCCAAGCGCTGCGATCGGACGATCGAGGTGGTGGATGGCGCCATCGTCGGCGCGCGCGAGCTCGCTTAGCGTCGCTCGCGGGGCGTTGCGATTGCGTTTCCGCAAGCGTCACGCCGGACTCGCTGCCACGATGACCGCGAATGATTGAACAGCACGATCATGGAGTTCAAGGACTACTACGCAGCACTGGGCGTTGCCCGCGAGGCCTCTGAGCCGGAGATCAAGAAGGCGTACAGACGTCTGGTGCGCAAGCACCATCCGGATGTCAATCCATCGCCGGACAGCAAGCAGCGCATGCAGGAGCTGAACGAAGCCTGGGAGGTGCTGCGAGACCCCGAACGCCGGGCCGCTTATGACCGCATCGGCGCGCGTCGAGGGAACGGCCCGGACCTCGGGGTACCGCCTGACAACTGGGATGCCGGGTTCGAATTCGACGCTCCTCAAGGCGCGTTTCACGAATCGGCCCACGGGCACAGCGACTTCTTCGAAGCCTTGTTTGGTTCGCTGCGCAGTCGCGCGCCACGCACGGGCGAAGCAGAGCCGTCCCGCGCACGGCGGGGCCAGGATCATCACGCCACGATCATGGTGCCGCTCGAGGACAGCTTCAGCGGCGCGGAACGCAAGCTCAGCCTGGAGCGGCCCGAGTTCGATGAGCAGGGCCGGATGCAGTTGCGCATGCACGAGGTTCTGGTTCGCATTCCCATCGGCATCCGGCCGGGCCAGCAGATCCGCCTAGCTGGGCAAGGTGGTCCGGGGGCTTCAGGCGCGCCGGCGGGGGATCTCTTCCTGGAAGTGCAATTCCAGCCGCATGCACGCTATCGCGTCGAGGATCGCGATCTCTACATCACCTTGCCGCTGGCGCCGTGGGAGGCCGTCCTCGGCGCCACGTTGCCGGTACGCACGCCCGGGGGCATCGTCGAGCTTCAGATTCCCCCGAATTCTCAGGCCGGCCGCAGTTTGCGCCTGCGAGGCCGTGGCCTGCCAGCCCTGGGCAGTGGCAGTGCCGGCGATCTGTATGCCGTGCTCACGGTCGTGCTGCCTCCGGCGAACACCCCGGCAGCCCAGGCCGCCTATCGACGCATGGCCACCGAACTTGCTTTTGATCCGCGTGCGGGTCAGGAGGTGTGAACCATGGAGCGCACTGCAATCGCCATCCCTCTTTGGCTGAGCGACGCCGACACCGACGGATGGCTGGATCGGACAGAACTGGCTCGGGCCTGTCAGGTCGGTCCGGAGTTCATCGACGCGCTGATCAGCGAGGGTTTGCTCGAGCCGGCCCTGGCCGAGCCCGACTGGCGCTTCGGCAGTGCCGAGATCGCCCGCGTCCAGCGCATCACGCGCCTGAGGCGCGACTTCGAGGCCAGCATGCCCAGCCTTGCGCTCATGCTGGATCTGCTGGATGAAATCGACCAGTTGCGCGCGCAACTGCGTCGCGTCCACGTCTGCCAAGAAAGTCCTGCCGCGCCTTGACGCACCGGCCTCGGGCCTTGCTGGTTTGCCGCTCAATGTCTGGCGTCGAGCTTGTGCCGCGCTTCGAAGCGGCCCTGGCAAGTGGCGCAGCGCAGGCATTCGGGCTGCGCTAACAGGCGATCTACCGGTATCGGCTCCGCACAGTCGACGCAGCGACCATATCGGCCCTGGTCAATGCGACGCAGGGCCGCCTCAATGGCAGCCAGTTCAGCGCGCTCGAGATCCTCACGCCCTTGAGCCGGCACAAGCGATGCATCGCGCGCGGCCAGGTCCTTTTGATCGATGACGTCGCGGTCTTCGCAGGCCCCTGCTTCTTCGTCTGCATTTGCCGCAGCCTGACGGACCAGTTCCTTCAGCCTTGATTCGCGCACGCGCAGCCCGTTGCGCAACGACTCGATCTGTTCAGGCTCCAGCATCGCCAAGCCGTCATGCTTGCGCCGAGCGATCCGATGGCGCGCGGCGATCTCGCGGCCCATCTCGATGCGCTGGCGCTGTTCGAGACTCAGGCGAGCCTGAGGGTAGACAAAGGATTCTTCGAACGCGACATGTGCGCGCTGCAGGCCGATAAAGACTTGTGCGCCCTCGCTCAGTCGATCGAGATCGACCCAGCCCTGACCGTTGGCTACGGCGTCGATCTGAGCACCGACCTCGCGCCAGTCCTCGTGCAGCCAGCGATGGTCGAGCAGCAAACTGCGCACGGCACGCACCGTGTCGTCGTCGCCTTGCGTGAGCAGGCATGGAAACACATGCTTTTCCTCGTCGACGTGATGCTCGCGACCATAGGTATCGAAGAATTCGACGACCTCAATTGCAAGCGCACGGGCCTGGGCGTCGACGCCGTGCGACTTCAGACGAGCCACCAGATCCTCCAACTTGTCGAGCTCCGTCAGTGCCTGCGCGTGAGCCGCGTCCAGGACCTCGAATGGATCGAGTGCGAGTACTGGCGCGGTCGATGGCGCGCGTGGCTTCTTGCGGGTCATGTCGTGCTTCTTCAGGACGGCCTGCTCGGCTTTGTTCTGGCCTCAGGCTGCCTCCGGCGACAGCCAGTGCGGGCGGAATCCCTTGCTGGTGGACTCCAGCGCCTGCACCGACGCAACCAGCGATTGCAGCGACTTGAAGCTGGCGCCACTGAGCACCTCGTCCTCGCGTAGCGCGAGCGTCGGCGCCGGGCAGTGGTCCGCGATCGTTGCCACCTCGGCGGCGGCCCGGAATGCGCCTCGGCCGCCCATCACGCAGACCAGAGACAGGGCGGGCCTCGCTTTTCGCACATCATGGAACTGATCAGCCAAGAAGCCGCGCAGCGGCGAGGCCATGTGACCCAACCAGATCGGCGTCAGCAGGACCACACGGTCGTAGTCGCCCAAAGCGGGACCCTCGTACACAAAGGGCGCAGGGCGGGCAAGCAGGGAGTCGATGACGCAGCGCAGGTCACCGCTGAAGCCGACACGCGCCCGCAATTCCCGCACCTCAGCAATCGGCCACTGCGTGAGCTGTTGCAGCTGTTGCGCAGCCTGGCGAGTGGTGCCAGTGCGCGAGTAGAAAACAATCAGATTGCGATCCATGATCACTCCTCGTCTCGCCAGAGTCTTGCCGTGTATCGATGTGCACAGCTTCGGCTCTGACGGCGCCGCGAACTTGCGGATTCTCAAGCGCGGCGCCTGGTGCGACGTCACCAAGGCCGCCGCCCCGCTCAGCCAGAACGAATCAGCTTGAAATCCGGTTGCGTCCCGCGTTCTTGGCTCGGTACATCGCCGCATCGGCACGTGCCAACAGTTCGTCGACAGTGCCGACCGCTTCGGTTCGCGTAGCGATGCCCACGCTGATCGTGATGGGTACCGCGGCCCGGCCATCCGCCAGGGAGAACATGGTTGAAGCCACGGCCTGTCTGAGACGTTCCGCGCATCTGGTTGCGCCGTCCTCGTCCAGCTCGAGCAAGATGGCGACGAACTCCTCCCCGCCCCAACGACCTAAAAGGTCGACTTCGCGCAGCACAGTCCTTGCGCGATCGACCACGCTCTTCAGGATCACATCGCCGGCAGCGTGTCCGAAGCGATCGTTGACGGTCTTGAAATAATCAATGTCAAAGAGCAGGACGGACATCGCACGTCCAAAGCGTACGCTGCGCGAGAACTCGGTCTGGGCTGCCTCCATCAGGGCTCGCCGATTGAGCGCCTGGGTCAGCACGTCCACCGTCGCGGCGATCTGCAGGTCTTGGATCATGTGAACGCGTTCGGAGATGTCCCGCATGACCGCGACCACTTCGGTGTCAGATCCCACCTGAATCTTGGCGATGCTCACCTCCAGCGGGAATTCGGTGCCGTCGGCCCGCAGCCCTATCACCGCCCCGCGCAACTGCATGGGCCGGGAGGCGGTCTCGGAGGCCATGAATTCGTGGATGTATTCGAGGTGTCGCGCCCGGAACCGGACCGGCAGTAGCGTCTCGAGGAGCAGCGGCCCGGCGGCGGAGGTGACACCAAACATGGCCATCGCGGCATCGTTCATCATGCGGATGCGCTGATCGAGCCCCACGCTGATGATCCCGTCATAGGCGGATTTGACGATGGCTTCGAAACGTCGGCGGCTTTGCGAAGGGGAGTTCCAGCTCATTCCACGGTCATGTCATCGATGATCAGGCCCACGCCGGGCGCTGACCAGGCCGCGCCGCGGGCTGCCTCACGCTCGCGCAGCGAATGCACCCTGCCGCGCAACGTCACTTCGTCACCCTGGATATCGACGCTCAGGTGATTGGCCTCGCGCACGGCCTGGCGCGTCAGCGCGTCACGGATGCGCTGCTTCAGATCGGAGCGCATCGGCTTCTTCTTCAGCGTGATCTCACTGCTGACGCCCAGAACGCCCTTGAGGTTGCGAACGGCCTTGATGGCGCTGTCACGCTGGAAGCTCCATTCGACTTCGCCCTGCAGCGTCAGCCAGCCCTTGTCCACGGTCACGCGCACCGCGTCCGGCGGCACTTGCGAATGCCACTCGAGCGCCCATTGGGCAGCCTTGGCGATGTCCGTATCGCCCCTCTTGTGGTCCGGGGACAGCCTCACATCGAGCTCCAGGGCCGCGGCCCTCACGCCTTGGATCCGATTCAGCGCCTTCTCCACAGCCCACTTTTCCGCGTAGCTGTCGATATGACCGCTGAGGCTCACGACGCCGTCCTTCACGGCAACGCCGATCTGATTGGCATTGATGGCCGGGTCCCACTCGAGTTCGGCCACGATGTCATCGCGCAGCTGGGTATCTGATTTCATGGTCATCCTCGCGTCCGGCAAATGGATCTGTCTGGCGTGGACCTTGCCTGGGAGACGTCCGTCACCAGCATTGATGCGGCCACACTCAATCTAGGTCAGGGTCGCGCACGCCGCTTGCGAATGCGCAATTGCGCGATTGCGCGATGCGATGTCGCGCTTGATGTTTTTCAAGTGCGCACGCCAGCGTCGCCCTACCCTTGGTCGCGAGTGCCACAGGCAATGCCCCGGAGGGAGAATGTTCAAGCACATCCTTGTCGCCACCGACGGATCGGCGCTCGCGCAAAAGGCGATTTCGTATGCCGTCGCCCTCGCCCGCAGCTGCGGCGCCAGGGTCACGGCGTTGATGGTCGTGCCGGACTACAACGCGGTGGAATACGCGTCCGCGATCGTCAAGGACGGCGAATCGAGTACCGCCCTGCGGCAGCAGCTCGCCATCACCGGCCGCCAGCGCCTCGACGAGGCGCTGGCGCATGAAACCCTCGCCGGCGTGACGGTCGCTCGCCGCATCGCCGTGGCAGACGATCCCTACGAGCAGATCCTCGTCAGCGCGGCTGAGTTGCGCTGCGACTTGATCGTGATGGCCTCGCGCGGTCGCGGCGCCCTGAGCTCGGCCCTGCTGGGCAGCCAGACCCTGCGGGTGCTCACCGATGCGCAGATCCCGGTGCTGGTCGTCAGGTAGCCGCTTGAGATTTTTCAAGACCGGCAGAGGCGGCCGGTCCACAGTGGCGCATCACCGACCGCAGGAAATTCCTATGGAAATCCGCAGCATCCTCGTTCATCTCGATCCGCTGCCGCACACGGCCAGCCGCGTCGCCACGGCAGCGGCCCTGGCGCGCCAGCACGAGGCCCACCTCGTTGGCCTGGCCCCTACGGGCTGGATCACGATGCCGGCTGACTACACCGGCCTGCTCGGCGTCAGCGAGTTCATCGTGCCCGCAATCCAGATGCAGCGCGAGCTGGCCGAAGCCAGCGTGCAGCGCTTCGAGGCGCAGGTCCGCTCGCTGGGGTTGAGCTCCTACGAGGGCCGCGTCGACCACGAAGACGTCGCCACGTCGATGAGCCTGGCCGCGCGGTATTGCGACCTGAGCATCGTCACGCAGACCGAGCCTGGCAACTTTTCCGCCGAGCAGCAATCCGGCATGCCGGAGAGCGTGCTGCTGCATTCGGGCCGCCCGGTGCTGGTGCTGCCGTATGCGGAGTCCGCCGAGACGACATTCGTCATGCCGCCCGAGGGGCATGTGCTGGTCGCCTGGGACGGCGGGCGCGAAGCGGCGCGCGCCATGCACGACGCGCTGCCGCTGCTGCGCCAGGCGCGCTCCGTGGAAGTTGCCGTGTTCGAAGTCCCGCACGAGGTCGACCCGCGTCATGGGCCGCTGCCCGGCGCCGACATCGGCCTGTGGCTGGCACGGCATGGCATCCGGGTCGAGGCGCGGCGGGTCCACAGCGAGATTCCGGTCGGAGAAGCGCTGCTGTCCCACGCGGCCGACATTGGCGCGCAGCTGATCGTCGCGGGCGGCTATGGCCACACCCGGCTGCGCGAGACCGTGCTCGGTGGCGTGACGAGGACGCTGCTGCGCAGCTCGCCCGTGCCATTGCTGCTCTCGCACTGATCGCCACCGGCCGTTGCGATGACGCTTCGCCACCTGGACCGCCTGCTGACGCCCCGGTCCGTGGCGGTGTTCGGCGCATCCGACAAGCCGGAGCGTGTCGGTACCACGGTCTGGCGCAATCTGCTGGCCGGTGGCTTCTCCGGGCCGATGCTGCCCGTCAACCCACGGCTGGCCGAGCTCGACAGCCTGCGCTGCTATCGCAATGCGGGCGAGCTGCCGCAGGCGCCCGACCTGGCCGTGCTCTGCACACCGGCCGCCACGATCGCATCGATCGTGGCTGAGCTCGGTGCGCGAGGAACCCGCGCCGCCATCGTCGTCACCGCGGGTATCAGCGCCGCGCAGAAGCTGGAGGCGCTCAATGCTGCCGAACCGCACCTGCTGCGCCTGCTGGGCCCCAACTGCATCGGCCTGCTGAGCCCTCACATTGGGCTGAACGCCAGCTTCACCCAGGCCGGTGCGCGGCCGGGCGAGCTCGCGCTGGTCTCGCAATCCGGCGCGCTGCTGACGGCTCTGCTGGACTGGGCCAATGGCGAGGGCATCGGCTTCTCGCACCTGATCTCGCTGGGCGAGCACATGGACGTGGACTTCGGCGACCTGCTCGACCATCTGGCAACGGATGCGCACACCCGCGCCATCCTGCTCTACATCGAGTCGATCAATGCACCGCGCAAGTTCATGTCGGCCGCCCGCGCAGCAGCGCGTGCCAAGCCGGTGATCGTCGTCAAGGCCGGCCGGGCCGCCGCGGGCATCAAGGCCGCGGCCTCGCACACGGGCGCCCTGGCTGGCTCCGACATCGTCTTCGACGCCGCGATCCGGCGCGCCGGCATGCTGCGCGTGGACACGCTCAAGGAGCTGTTCATCGCCGCGCAGACGCTGGCACGCTTCCGCGACAACGGCGCCAGCCGCCTGATGATCATGACCAATGGGGGCGGTGCTGGCGTGATGGCGGCGGACGCGGCGGCGGCGCTGGGCGTGGAGCTGGCGGTACCGGGCGAGGCACTGATGCGCCGCCTCGACGGCGTGCTCCCGCCCGGTTGGTCACACGGCAACCCCGTGGACATCATCGGCGACGCACCTGCGCAGCGCTACGTGGACACGCTCAATGCCCTTCTCCCTGCGAACGAGGCTCGGGCCATCTTGTTTGCCCATGCGCCGACGGCCATCGTGCCGAGTACAGACATCGCCCGTGCCTGCGCGCCGCTGATCCAGGCCCATCCCGGGCGCGTGCTCAGTTGCTGGCTCGGTGGCGACTCCGTTGCGCCCGCCCGTCATGCCTTCGAGGCCGCCGGCATCGCCGGCTACGAGACCCCCGAGGAAGCGGTGCGCGCCTTCGCGCTGATGCAGACCTACCGCCGCAACCAGGCGCAGTTGCGGCAGACACCCGCGGCCAGCGCCAATGCCGCGCCGGACCGGGAGCGGGCGCGTGGCATCGTGGCGGCAGCCCTGGCGCGCGGGCAGGAGTGGCTGGACGAGATCGACGCGAAGGACTTGCTGGCGGCCTACGGCATCCCCGTCGTGCCGACGCGCCGCACAGCTCCGACGCCCGATGCGGCCGCGCAGGCCGCGCGCGAGATCGGAGGCGAGGCGGCGCAAAACCTGGCGCTGAAGATCGTCTCGCCCGACCTGCTGCACAAGTCCGACGCCGGTGGTGTGTGCCTGGACCTGCACGGCGAAGCCGAGGTCCGCGCCGCCGCACAGGCCATGCTCGCCCGCATGGCGAAGCTCCCGGGCCCGCCGCGCATCGAGGGCCTGAGCGTGCAAGGCATGGTGCGAGGCTCGCATGCGCAGGAACTGATTGTCGGCGCGCATGTCGACCCCGTGTTCGGTCCCGTGCTGCTGTTCGGCCAGGGCGGCACGGCCGTGGAGGTGCTGGGCGACCGGGCGGTGGCCTTGCCTCCGCTGAATCGCGCGCTAGCACGCGAGCTGATCCAGCGCACGCGCGTCTCGCGCCTGCTGGCCGGCTATCGCGACCGCCCGCCGGCGCAGGTCGACGCCGTCTGCGATGTGCTGATCGCCGTCGCGCAGATGCTGGCCGACCTGCCGGAGCTGGCCGAGCTGGACATCAACCCACTGTGGGCTGACGAGGCTGGCGTCGTCGCGCTGGACGGGCGTGTGCGGCTGTCCGCGGCCCGGCCAGCCGGCGTGCACCAATTCGCCGTGCTGCCCTATCCGGACGAGTGTGTGCGCGAGCTCGACTGGCACGGGCGCACGCTGCGTCTGCGCCCCATCCGTCCCGAGGACGAAGAGCAGCACCGCGCCTTCCTCGAGCGCTCCGACGCCGAGGACCTGCGCATGCGCTTCTTCCAGGCGCCGCACCGGCTGTCGCACGACGAACTGGCGCGCATGACTCAGATCGACTACGAGCGCGAGATGGCCTTTGTCCTGGTCGACGAGCGAGCGGACGGCGGCCCCGAAACGCTCGGCGTGGGACGCCTGTCCTGCGACCCGGACAACGTCGAGGCCGAGTTCGCCATGCTCGTCCGCAGCGACCTCAAGGGCCAGGGCCTCGGCCGCCTGCTGATGCAGGCGCTGCTCGACCATGCGCTGGCGCGCGGCACGCAGCGCATCGTAGGCTACGTGCTGCGCGAGAACCAGGCCATGCTCCACCTGGTGCGGTCATTCGGCTTCGAGAGTCGGCTGGACGCGGGTTCATCCACCGTGCTGCGCGTGGAGCTGCCGCTTTGCACACCCCCCCGCGAGGACTGAAGATGGCTGTCAACGCGAGTTCTCCCGTCACGCTCGATGAGCTAGAGAGGCGGCGAGAGTCGCTGCCGGCGCGCTTCACGTGCGACCTGTCTCCTGAGCCGCTGGCGCTCACCGGCTTCGATTGGGCGCTGCACGTGGCCGGCGCGCTGTTCGGCTTGCGGCCGCTGCCCGCCTCGTTCTATCCATGTCTTGCAGCGCTGGCGCTGGCCTACCTGGTAACGGCGGTGGTCGCGAAGCGCTTCTTCTAGCGGAGCTTGGCTGGGCGGGGCCGCAGCTTGAGCGCCACCAGTAGAGCGCGGTGGGCGCGGTGGGCGCGAAGTAGGTCGAATGTTTGCGAGGCGGCCAGGTCGCCGCGTCGCAGGAGAGGACAGAAATGCAACTCCAGTTCCTGGGTGCCACGGGCACCGTGACCGGGTCGAAGTACCTGCTGCGCCACCAAGGCGCGAGCCTGATGGTCGATTGCGGGCTCTTTCAGGGCTACAAGCAGCTACGGCTGCGAAACTGGCAGCCCTTGCCCGTCGCAGCAAACGATATCGACGCGATGGTGCTCACGCACGCCCACATCGACCACAGCGGCTACCTGCCCCTGCTCGTTCGCCAGGGCTTTCGCGGCAAGGTTTTTTGCACCCCCGCCACCCGGGACCTGTGCGGCATCATGCTGCCTGATAGTGCGCATCTGCAGGAGGAAGAGGCCGACTTCGCCAACCGGCACGGCTTCTCCAAGCACAAGCCCGCGCAGCCGCTGTACACCGAGGCAGACGCGAGCCAGGCGCTCAAGCTGCTGCACCCCGTCGACACCGGCGAGTCCTGGCAACCCGTGCGCGGCCTGAAGGCGACACTGACCCCTTCGGGCCATATGCTGGGCTCGGCCTTCGTCCACATCGAAGGGGGTGGCCGCTCCATCCTCTTCTCAGGAGATCTGGGCCGCCCTAATGACTTGGTGCTGCGGCCGCCCGAGCGCATGGAGGGTGCCGACTACCTGGTCGTCGAGTCGACCTATGGCGACCGGCTGCACGAACCGGTCGACGTGCTGGCCCAGCTGGCCCAGGTCATCCGACGCACCGCCGCGCGCGCAGGCGTGCTGCTGATACCGGCCTTCGCGGTCGGTCGGGCGCAGACGCTGATGCATTGCATTGCCCAGCTGAAGCGTGACGGAGCAATCCCCGATCTGCCGGTCTACCTAAACAGCCCGATGGCGGCGGACGCCACGCAGCTGTACTGGCGCTACCGGGCCCAGCACCGGCTGGACGAGCAGGCCTGCTCTTCCATGTGCCATGCGGCGCACATCGTCAACACGCCCGACGAGTCGCGCGAGCTGAACACCCGGCGGGGACCGATGATCATCATCGCTGCCAGCGGCATGGCCACCGGCGGACGCGTCGTGCATCATCTGGCAGCCTTCGCACCCGACTGGCGCACGACGATCCTGCTGACCTCGTTCCAGGCCGGCGGCACTCGCGGTGCGGCCTTGGCCAATGGGGCCCGGAGCTTGCGCATCCACGGCGAGGACGTGCCGGTGCGTGCTGAGGTCGCCATGCTCGGGAATCTGTCTGGGCATGCGGACGCGGACGAAATGCTGGGTTGGCTGCGCGGCTTCACGCGCCCCCCTCTGCGCACCTTCATCACTCACGGCGAACCACCGGCGGCCGATGCGCTGCGCCAGAGAATCGAGCGGGAGTTACGCTGGGTCTGTGAAGTGCCCGAGTATCTTGGGCAGGCCACTCTTGATTGAGCGGAGCCGAGGCGATGCCTCTTGCAATGCCGAACTGACCGATCAGCGCAAACGCCGAGCCACCCGCCACGGCCGCCACGGCCGCCATGGCCGCCTCGCCGATGTGTGTCAGCGTGTTGGCACTGATCGCCACCCGCACACCAGCCAACCAATGCGCCAGCGACAGGCTGCCCGCCGCGTGCTGCGCCGCCAGGGCTGCGATGGGCGCATGGGCGTCCACCAAGCCGGCCAGTGCAACACCGATGTCAGCGGCCACGCCGCCCAGGCATCGCCGGACGTTGCCAGCCGGCACGGCGCCTGCGGCCAGCAGCAGCACGACCAGCAGGGCCTCGCGCGGTCTCAGGGCACTGCCGACCGGACCAGGCGCCTGCACTTGCGCAACTGAGGGCGCGGACGTTGCCAAGCCCAGGGCGCAAGCCGCCGCCGAAAGAGCCCCCACCGACATCGTCGGCACCACCGGCAGGAGGATGAGCGCCAGCGCAGCCAGCAGCATGCCGTCTCGCAACTCCCGCTCGATGGCACTCGTTCGGGGAGCGGGCGATGCTGCTCTGCAGCAGCCTGCCTAGCCGACCATCTCCACGGTGATCACGCCCTGCACACCTCTGCGCAAAAAAACGGCGCGGTCCGCCAAGACCCGCCGGCTCAGATTCGACTCGGCACGGCGTTCATGGCGGTCGGTGCCGCCACGGCCGCCTAAAGGGCCTTTTCACAAACTGACGTGCGCTGCTCCGCGTAAGCACGGATATTGAAATTTGGTTGCGCTACCACACAATGCGCGCAAATGAACTCATTGGGAGACCGCGTGAAGATCCTTCCCGTCGCCGGCCTGGCCTTGTGCCTCTTGTTCAGCAGCCTGTCGAGCGCATCGCCGCCCATCGATTCCTACGCCGACGCCGACGCCCAAGCCCTGCAGATCGTTTCGAAGCTCACGCTCGATGAGAAGGTCGAGCAGCTGCTCAATGGCGCTCCCGCCATCGAGCGGCTGCACATTCCGGCCTACAACTGGTGGACCGAATCGCTGCATGGGGCCTTCGGCCCTGGCGCGACGACCAACTTCCCCGAGCCTGTGGGGCTGGCGGCAACCTTCGATGAACGCCTTCTGGGCGAGGTTGCCGCGTCCATCAGCACCGAGGTGCGGGCCGTCTACGCGCTCGGACGCGGCAAGGCCAACCCGAATCGGATCGGCGGCTCACTTGACACTTGGTCGCCAAACATCAACATCTTCCGCGATCCCCGCTGGGGCCGTGGCCAGGAAACCTATGGGGAGGATCCATTTCTCACGGCGACCCTGGCGAAGGCCTTCGTGCGCGGCATGCAGGGCCAAGATGCAGCGCTGCCGCAGGTGATTGCGAGCCCCAAGCATTTCGCCGTGCACAGCGGGCCTGAATCCACGCGCCACTCCGCAGACGTTTGGGTTTCGACCCAAGATCTGGAGGATACCTACCTCCCGGCTTTCCGCGCCGCGATCGTCGAGGCGCAGGCCGGCTCGATCATGTGCGCCTACAACCGCATCAATGGCGAACCCGCATGCGCCAGCCAGAGCCTGCTGGTGAAGACCTTGCGCCAGGACTGGGGGTTCACCGGCTATGTAGTGTCGGACTGCGATGCCGTCATCGACATCAGCGCGCACCACAAGTACGCGGTCGACGCGGCTGCAGGCGCGGCCGCGGCCTTGAAGGCTGGCGTGGACAACGAGTGCAATGTGGCCACGCTGTCGCACACCCCGGGGCTGGGCGAGCGCTACAAGCAGGCGCTGGCGCGAGGCTTCATCCGCCAGGCAGACATCGACAGCGCCCTGGTGCGGCTCTTCGCCGCTCGGCTGCGCAACGGCGACCTGCCCGGCCTGGCCGAGCGCAGCTTCCCGGCTCCGGAGACGATCAACTCGGCCGAGCATCGCGCCCTTGCGCTGCGCGCCGCGCTTGAGAGCCTGGTGCTGCTCAAGAACGACGGTACGTTGCCGCTACGCGCCTCGGCACGCATTGCGGTGGTCGGCCCTCTGGCGGACGCGAGGCGCGTGATGCGGGGCAACTATTCATCCGACCAGACGGGGCCGACGCTCACCGTGTTCGAGGGGCTGCGCCAGCAGCTGACGCCGGGTCAGGTGAAGCTCGTGCCGTTTGGTCCTTCCATCACCGACGGAGATCCGGTGCCAGCCAGCGCCTTCCTCGCGCCCGATGGCAGCGCCGGGCTGCGCGCGAGCTACTTCAAGCTGGAACCGGGCTCTCCGAGCGAAGAAGGCCGGCGCCGCTTTCAGGCGACCGCCTTCGCCAACCACGTCGTGCCCAAGCTCGAGTCACGTGCGCAGGACTTCACTGACGCGGGCACAGCAGCGACGCGCACCGTCTGGACCGGCTTCATCGTCGCCCCGGAGACGGGGACCTACCGACTGGGCGTCGCGGGCATCAAGGGGTGGGTGCGGGTTGGCGGACACGATGTGGTTCTGGCCTCTCGCCCGACCCGCTGGGCAGAACCCGTGCCCTTGACGCAGCTGGAGCTGAAAAAGGGCCTGCGTTACGCCTTGCGGTTCGAGACCGAAACGGGCGCGGCCGCACCGCCCGGCATGATCTGGAAGCGCGTGTCGCGCCAGCCGCTGGCCGAGTTGCGCGCCGCTGCGCGCGACGCGAACGTGATCGTGGCGGTGGTCGGCCTGACCTCGGACCTCGAGGGCGAGGAGATGCCTGTCAAGATCGACGGCTTCCAGGGCGGCGACCGCACCAAGCTCGACCTCCCCGGCGATCAGCGCGCTTACCTGAAGGCCGCGGCGCAGTTCGCGAAGCCGCTGGTCGTCGTGAACCTCAGCGGCAGTGCGGTCGATCTGTCCTGGGCGAAGGCGAACGCCGCGGCGATCCTGCAGGCCTGGTATCCGGGCGAAGGCGGGGGGCAGTCCGTCGCGCAGGTGCTCACGGGCGCCGTGAATCCGGCCGGGCGCCTGCCGGTCACGTTCTATCGCAGCGCTGACGATCTGCCGCCTTTCGACGACTACCGCATGGCTGGACGCACCTATCGCTTCTTCGAAGGCGAGACGGTGTATCCGTTCGGACACGGCTTGAGCTATTCGACCTTCCGCTACGAAGCGCCCACGATCGAGACGCACGAAGAAGGCGCCGAGCCGAGCCTGCTGGTTCGAACGGCGGTCAGCAACACGAGCGCCCGCGACGGCGATGAGGTCGTGCAGCTCTACATCAGCCCCTTTCATTTCGAAGGCGGCCCGCGCCTTGCGCTTCGAGGCGTCCAACGCGTGCAGCTGAAGGCCGGCGAGAGACGCGAACTGAGCTTCCGGCTGAGCGCGCGCGACCTCAGCTTCGTGGACCGCGACGGCGTCCGGCAGATCATGCCGGGCAGCTACTGGCTGAGCGTCGGTGGCGGGCAGCCGGGGACGGGTGCGCCGTCCGAAAGCGCGAAGTTCACCTGGGCACGGCAGGTGCTCCTCCCACGCTGAGCACGCGCAACTCCGCCGCCCCTTTTTTAACAACGACCCAATTTCATCGACGCCCATGCTTTGCTCACTTTCAATGCGCACCGCGCTGTTGTCGGCCGGCACCGCTCTGGTCCTGCTTCTGACGCCCGCCACCTGCGCCTTCGCGCAGGACGGCGCTCTGCATCCGCTGCAGCCGCCCGCCGAGCCTGAGTCCATCCGGCTCGGCTCGGGCGGCGTCGAGCAGCAGCCTGCACCCGAAGGTTGGTTCCGCCAGTGGGGCGAGCCGATGGTGCATAACGTCAGCACCGCGACCCTCACCCCATTTCTGCCCGCGCCCGGTACGGGCAATGGCGCCGCCGTCATCGTTGCGCCGGGCGGCGCCTTTCGCTGGCTTTCGATCAACAACGAGGGATGGAAAGTCGCCAAGGCCCTCGCCGACCGCGGCATCGCAGCCTTCGTGCTCAAGTACCGACTCATCCCCACGCCGGACTCACTGGACAAGCTGCAGGCGTCCATGGACCGCCTGTTCGCAGCCGTTGGCTCAGGTCAGCCCGCATCGGCACCGCTGAGCCCCGATCTCTCCTTGCAACTGGCCGATGCCGAGGCGGCGTATGGGCTCATTGTCTCGCGAGCCAAGGCGTGGGGCGTCGATCCGCATCGCATCGGTATGGTGGGCTTCTCAGCCGGCGCCGCACTCACCCTGCATGCAACGCTGCACTCCAGCACCATGAAGCTCGCCTTCATCGCGCCGATCTATGGCGGCATGGGCCCTGTGGACGTCCCGAAGGATGCACCGCCGATGTTCAACGTCATCGCCTCCGACGACTTCCTGTTCCGCGGCCAGTTCGGCGTCGTGAAGTCTTGGTTCGATGCCGGGCGCCCGGTCGAATTTCACCTCTATCAGAACGGCGGGCATGGATTCGGATTGGGATATCCGGGCAACACCGCGAACGGCTGGCTGCCAGTGTTCGTGCATTGGCTGGAGGTGAATGGACTATTCAAACCCATGGCCGCGCAGTGACTAGAAACTGCAAGAAGCTGAAGTCCAGGACCTAGGTTGACGATCAGTGCAGCAGCGATTGATGTCAGCTCACCAGCAACCCGCCGACCGCCGCACCCTGGCCTGCATAGACGGCCCTCCTTTGACAATGGCCGGTGTCAATCCCGTTGAGGATGCAGAGTAGTCCCCAGCATCAGCCTGATTTCTGCGCCGAGGGCTCGCGGTTGCCGGCTCTGCGCGCCTCAGCGAATTCGCGCTCGCCGGCTTCGCCGCACTGACGGCTTGGCGGCGGCTCGCGCTGCTGGCGTGGACGCCGCTCCTCACGGCCGTGATCGTCTGCTTCATGCCGCGCCTCCCACCTAGCGCGGCCGACTCGGGAATTTCGCAGGTCATGGTCGCGACCTCGCCGAGCGTGCCGGCGCGGCTGCGCGGCTGCGCGCCCAGTTCGCGTCGCTGCCCCTAGCGGTGCTCAAGCCGGTGCTGACCACGCTGGGCCTTCTCGCCCGCCTCGCGACGGGCGCCAGGTTCCGTTGGGGCGGATCGCGGCTGGCGTGATGCAGCGCGCGTGGCGCTAGGCGGCGACCACGACGACCCAGACCTGATCAGCCGTCATTGGCCACCGGCCGTGGCCCCCATGCTCAGGGTGCAACGCCAACCAGGCGACTCAATACGTGAGCGTAGCTCCGCTCCAACGTGGCGCGCTCGTAGACACCCTGCTCCATGCACCAGCGGTGCAGTGCTGGCAAACGGTAGGCGGGCACGGTCGGGGCGAGATGATGCTCGAAATGGAAGTTCACATGGTTCGGTGCGACTGTGAGTCGCTCGTACCAGCGAGCCCGCACGCTGCGCGTGTTGCGCCATGGGTCGGCCGTATGCGTTCCGGCAAGCGCACCGTGCTCGGCGGCGTTGCGGACGCGACTGAACAGCATGTAGCTTGTCA
>Ga0213872_10000329_pt1 | contig 40140 bp, 27 predicted proteins | sample VelepicomBERX_R2_FD_160071 | JGI IMG/M metagenome (GOLD analysis project Ga0213872, IMG submission 160071) | Rhizosphere microbial communities from Vellozia epidendroides in rupestrian grasslands, the National Park of Serra do Cipo, Brazil - RX_R2 | ecosystem: Host-associated > Plants > Roots >... | reverse complement strand
GTTGATGGAGCCCGTTACCGCGAAGACCCCGTGGGTCGATGTGGGGTTCGGCCCGAGGACGCCGTAGTTTCCGTCCAGCGATACGGACGGCAGCCGTTCGGCGTGCGCCGCCGAGAGGGTTTGCTCAGCGGCTCGCACCTGTGCTTCAGCGGCGCGCAGATCGGACCTGCGCTTATAGGCAACTTCGAGCGCAGTGCTCGCCGCCGGTACCTCCGCGGGACTGAAACTAAGCGAGTCTGAAAGAATCAGCTCACGATCGAGCGGAAGCCCGATGGTTCTCGCCAGCACAATTTTCTGTTTCTGCAGATCCGCTTCGAGCGAGCTCAGCCGCTGCCGCTGCGTTTCCAATTCCACCAGGCTTCGCATCACATCGATCTTTGAATTGGTCCCGGCAGCTTTGCGCACGACAGCCTGATCATAGACGGCCTGGGCGTTGGCGACCTGGGCGCGCTGCGACTCCACTCTAGCCATCGACGCCAGCGTTTGCAAATACGTTCCCCCGACGGCCAGCACAAGCAGTTCGCGCGCATCTTTGGCAGAGAACACGGCGGCCCGCTCCGTTTGCTGGCTCGCATGCCAGTTCCGCCGCTGCACCGGGTCATAGACAGACTGGCTCAGTGCACCCTGAAGCGAGGAATAAGCAAACGGACCCACAACGGAAGGAATAGAGAAGTTCATGCCGGGGGGAACCTTGAATTGGAACCCGTAGGCGGCCAGGTTGACTTGCGTGACCGTTTCGCTGGCGTTCGCGGATATATTCGGCAACAGCGCGCTGAGTTGTTGCAGCCGCTCTGCACGCGCCGCCCGCACGGAATCGTCGGCGGTAATCGTGCCCAGGTTGACCACCAGACCGAACCGCACGGCATCGGCCAGCGACAGCTTGATAGAGCCGTTCGGAATCTCCGGATCGGGCACACTGCCGGCGAACCCTCCACCCACCTGAATCGAACTGTTGACCGTACCGACGCCTGAACCCAATGCGGCGGATTGCTGCGCAGCGACAGTACCAGGCTGAATGACACGGCCCGACGATGACAGAGGCATGACCCGGCTGGGGCTGGACGCTCCGGTGCCCATGGTGGGCGCCTGGCCGGGCAAGATAGACACTCCGAGCAATGCAAACAGTGCAACTCGCGTCCATGTCAATCGCCAGGAATTCCCTTTGCCGAAGCGTCTCACCCGTTCCTCAATTTGTTCTTGCGTGCCTATCGCAATAAATACATACATACATGTATCACATTTGACGACATCTGTGCATATAATTGTACAGGCGCGGCATCATGGCGGCACGCACTTCCCCATCGACCTTACGGCAGGCTCCAAAGCCGGCCGCGGCAACACTGAACAAGCACCAGCAGAAGACCCAAGCGATGAAGCTTCGCCTGCTAAAGGCAGCGCGACGGATTTTCACTCGCGACGGCTTCGAAGCAGCGCGGATTGACGACATTGCGGCTGCCGCGGGGCACACGCGCGGCGCTTTCTACGCGCACTTCAAAACGAAAGAGGATTTGTTTCTGGCGCTGATCGAGCAGGAGACAGCCGCCCACATGGACGACATAAGAGCAAAAATGCACGCCTGCACTACCGAACAGGAGCAGGTCGACATGTTGCGTAAATACTACAGCGCGCGCCTGGCCGACCGGGCATTTTCCATTCTGCTCATCGAGTTCAAACTGTACGCGCTCCGGCACCCACGCCTGCGGGCACACCTCGCCGACGCGCACCGGCAAATCCGCGATGTCTTAAAGCTCGGCGTCGAAGGGCTGCTGCCCGCCCAGTTTCAGGTCAGATCCGAATCGCGCGAGCTCAAGCGAGTGGCGCTCGAGTCATTGCTTACCGGGCTGATCCTCGAGAACACCTACGATCCGAAACGGATTTCAGAACGTCAGGTTGAGTCTGTGCTCGGCCAGATGTTCGATATGGTGCAGGACCTGAGTGCTTCCTGAGATGAAGGTGGCGATCGGCTTTGGCTAACTCCAGCAGAGCGGCTGTACGCATTTCGGCGAAGGCAGGACCGGCGTTGGCGGACGCAAGAACTTTAAGAAGCTTTGTGCGCGCCTCGGTCCAGCGTTCTCTCACGTTGAGAAACGACCCGTAGGTGAAGCCGACGAACGCCGCTTCTATCGGGTTCTCCGCGGCTACCGGCATGACACGATTCTCGGCCTCTCGCAATACACGTTCCGCCTCATCGAAGTGACTTCGACGGAGTTCGACGCGGCCCAGTATCGCAAGCGTCTTTGCGACTCCTTCCTTGGAATGCTACGTACGAAAGTCCTTCAGGTGGGCTGGATTCGCCGACATCAGTGGCACACTGAGCAGAAGAATTCGGCGAGCAAGGCAGTTACTCTCTCCGGCTCCTCGTGGTGTAACCAGTGAGTTGCATCCTCGAAGCATATGAGTTTTGCCGCGCTACATTCGTATACGCTTTCTCTTGCCATTTCGGCCATGAGAAATTTATCGCGCACACCCCATAGGATCAGCGCCGGAACCTGCACTTTGCCGGGTAACGGTGTCGGACGCGATCGGGACAACGTCCGGTACCAATGGATCATGCCGCGCATCGCCCCTGGCTGGGACCACGCTTCGCGGTAGCGTTCGAGTTCGTTCGGCGAAAACGTCCCAGGCCGGCTTGAACGCTCCAGAGCGCGTATGCCGACGCGAAAATTGTTCGCGGAGAAAACGAACTCCGGCACCTTCGGGATCTGAAAAAACAACATGTACCAGCTTCTGAGCATTTGCGCCGGCCTGGTTCTCAGATAACGGATCATCACTGCAGGATGAGGCACGTTCAAAATCGCCAGCTTCGCGATTCTATCGGGATGAAGAATGGCGGTATTCCAGGCCACGGCAGCACCCCAGTCATGGCCCCCCAGGAAGATTTTTTGGCAGCCCACCTGGTCGGCGATCGCCAATACATCAGATGTAAGCTTCGGGAGGGTATACGCACGAACGGGGCGCGGCTTTGTGCTCAAGTTGTAACCACGCTGATCGGGAGCGATCACGCGGAAACCTGCCCGTGCAAGCGGCAGAATCTGCCTTCGCCAGCCGTACCAGAACTCCGGAAAGCCGTGCAGCAGCAGAACAACTGGACCGTCCCTCGGCCCGGCGGCTACTGCATGTAAGACAACCTCACCGTTTTCAAAGGCCAGCCGCTCGAGGCCATCGAATTCGCCAGCCATGGCAGAACGACTCTATCAGGTCGAATGAACTTCCGACCCGGACCGCGCGTATAGGCAGGTATGTTTGACTCCCTCTGGCCGGATCTCCGCTTTGCAGGGCGCATGCTACGCAGGAATGCGGGCTTTACTGCGATTGCGATTGTAACGCTGGCGGTGGGAATCGGCGCGAACACGGCCATTTTCAGCGTGATCGATCACACGATTTTGCGGCCGCTCGCGTATCGCGATCCGGATCGCCTTTATGCGATTCACGAGAAGGTACTGGACTTTCCCCAAGCTCCGCCGCTACTCCCGGTGAATGCCATGCACTTCCTCGAATGGCGAAAAAATGTCCGTGCGTTCGACTCCGTCGCGCTGATGGCCGGCTACGCGCTTGACCTGACCGGATCTGGCGAACCGCGAAGACTTCACGCCGCCCGGGTTTCGTGGAACCTTTTCAAGATGCTGGGCGTTCAGCCGCAACTGGGGCGAAGCTTTCGCCCGCACGAGGATCAACCCGGGCATGACCATGAGGTGATCATAGACAACGCGCTGTGGCGGCGGCATTTTGCCGGCGATCCCAATGTCATCGGCCGCAAAATCGTGCTGGATGGAAATCCGTACGAGGTCATCGGGGTACTTCCGGCGAACTTTCGTTTTCCTAAGCTCAGCCAGCTTTACGCGATGGCGGTTTCGGAGGAGCGGCCCGAAATATGGAAGCCGTTCGCCCTTCGCAACGACGAACTGGACGACATGGGCGATTTCAATTTCGCCTGCATTGCACGCCTGAAACCAGGCGTTTCCCGGGGAAGAGCGCTGGCCGAGTTGAACGCGGCGCAAGGTGCTTTTGTAAAGAAGCTGCCTGAGAAAGCGGATCTGCGGGCCGAACTGGTGCCGCTCGAGAGCCAGATCGTCGGCCGCTCGCGGACCGGGCTCGAGTTGATTCTGGTGGCGGTGGGCGCGGTTCTGCTGATCGCGTGTGTGAACATCGCCAACCTGCTGCTGACGAGATCGACGGTGCGAAGCCGGGAAATGGCGATCCGGACGGCGCTCGGAGCAGGTAGAGGCCGGCTGCTGCGGCAATTGCTGATGGAGAGCCTCACGCTGGCAGGAGCGGGCGGGATTTTGGGCATCGGCATAGCTTATGCGGCCATCCGGCTGATCGTGGCCAAAGCGCCGGTGGACTTACCGCGTCTGGACGAAGTACACCTCGACCTGCGCGTGCTGCTCTTTACGGCTGTGATCTCGGTTTTCTGCGGGCTCCTGTTCGGCGTTCTGCCGGCGTGGAACTCCGCGCGGCGCGACCCGCAGGAGGCGATGAAAGGAGGAGGGCGAGGAACCACAGCCGGCCGGACCAGCGGGCGCCTGCGTTCCCTGCTGGTAAGCGCTGAAATTTGCCTGAGCACGATGTCGCTGGCGGCCGGGGCGCTGCTCCTGCACAGCTTCGTCAATCTGCTGAATGTCGACAAGGGTTTCGATGTGCAGCGGCTGGTCACGGTTGACCTGAGCCTGCCGCGAATTCGATACCCGGACAACGACGCGAAGGCCCTGTTCCTGCAGCAAATGCTGCAGCGAGTGGAAGCGCTGCCGGGCGTTCTCTCGGCGGGCACCATTAACCGGCTGCCTCTTTCGGGCGAGGGAGGAAACAATCTGATTCTGGTGGAGGGATCGAATCTCCCGATTCTGCAGAGGCCGCTCGCAGATATCCGGCAGGTGAACCCCGATTACTTTCGAACCATGGCGATCCCGCTGCGGCAAGGGAGGACGTTCACGACCGCGGAGTATAAGCGTCAGGTGGCGATGATTTCGGCAAGCGCCGCCGCCAAACTCTGGCCCAAAGAAAATCCCGTGGGAAGGCGATTTCGCATGGGAGGGGACGAACGCCCGTTCCTGCAGGTGGTCGGCGTGGTAGGGGACGTCAGAGGCACAAGCCTGGGCACACCTCCCTCGCCTACCGTTTATGTTCCGTACTGGGTGCAATTGTGGGGTGAGCCGACTCTTGTGGTGAGGACAGCGCTTGCTCCGGCTGCGGCGTCCGGCGAAATTCGGGGCGTGTTGCGGCAGATGGACCGGCAAATGCCAGTTGAACGATTCCAGACGATGGAAGAGGTGCTGGATCAATCGGTGGCACAGCGAAGGTTTCAGATGAATCTCGTGCTGCTGTTCGCAGTTTCGGCCTTGCTGCTGGCCTGTTTAGGAATCTACGGAGTGGTCTCCTATTCCGTCGCGCAAAGAACGAACGAGATCGGCGTCCGGATGACACTCGGCGCGCGTTCGGGAGATATCAGCCGGATGGTTCTCTGGCAGGGGCTGATGCCGGTGATCTCCGGATTGAGCGCGGGTGTGCTGGCCTCTTTCATTACCGGGCGCATCATAGCGAGCCTGCTTTTCGGCGTAACCTCTGCGGACCCCATCGCCATGGCTGCCGTTGTGGCTGCGCTGACCACGGTGGCGGCTTGCGCGACCCTGATTCCAGCCATGCGCGCAACACGCGTAGACCCGGCTATTGCTCTCCGGTACGAATGACGGGCGAGATGCTTGGCGGGTCCTCATCCGGCTCCAGCAGCAGGATCTTACGGTTGGGAAAATATCGAATAAGTTTCTCGTTCTCGGCGCCGAGATCGCGGGCGTAGACAATGCGCGACGCGTCGATATCGGCAGCGTTCCAGACCCACTCGTCCTGATAGACGTGGCGCGGTGAGTAGTGAACGAACACCAGCAGTTGCCCGGATATGGCTGCTAGTTGGCTCCGCACCTCTATGCGGCGCCGCGGGTTGTTGTGATTGATGGAATCCCACGTTTCGTATTGCAATACCGGGTAAGCCGCCGGGCTTTCGAAGAGGTGCAGCGCGTACCAGACGGCGAACTCAGCCAGACAGAGCAGAACCAGCACGCGAACTATTTCAAAGCCCACATGCATGCCGCGGATGCGTAAGCGACCGAGCTGCTGAAGCCCGATAATGCTGACCAGCACAAACAGGCAGGTCACGGCCGCAAGATAGTGAACCAGCAGATAAGGGAACAGATTTGTGCCGAGCGCAAAAATCGCGAGCGCGGCCGCTACCCAAAACAATCGTTTCTCGCGGAGCGCGAAGAAAAACGCGATGAGAGCGATATAGAGCGGGGGTACGAAGAAGAACCGGCAGTAGCGGACGCGGTACTCCAGCCGAAGCAGGAATTTTGAGAGCGTATCAGTACCGGAGCCGTGCATCAGCGCCTGGGCCTTGTAATCGAGTTCCTGCTGCGGTGTCAGTGGCAGGTGAGGCACCGGGTTGGGTTCGATCGTCAGCGACGTCGGCACGCCGTATTGATACTGGCTCAATTGTTCGGGCAGCATGGTCCAGCTATGCGTGACGGCTTTGTTCTGCAACAGGATCAGCGCGATTACGGGGAGAACCGCGGCCAGCGCCAGGGACGATACACGTAAGAGCCCGGGCCAGTCCTGGCGGCGGAAGAAAGACGGCGCAAGGAAGAGCGCGACCGCCAGGAAAAGCAGCAAAGATTCGAACTGGCGCGTAAGCATGTGCATGGCGAAGCCGATGCCCAACAGAACAGCGTCCCGGCTGCGCCATTGCTCGCGCAATCTCGGCAGCGCTCCGAAGACCAGACACCCGGCGGTTGCGGCGAGCGCACCTCCCCAGTAGGAGTTCATCCACTGGCTGAGCGGCCCGAATTCGATCACGGCCAGAGTGCCGCCCAGCAGCGCCCAGGCAGGGGTCACCCAGGCGTGCAGCATCCAGTAGCAGAGCGCGCAGAAAGCGCCGGTGACGAGGAGCACTCCGGTCCAAGGTACGCCCGATACCACCCTGCCGAGAGCGAGCACGATGCCCTGACCAAGCGGATAGATGGAACTGTATGTCGGCTGCTGCAACTCGAAGAAGGTTTCGAAAAACTGATGAAGCGGATGCGGCGGATTCGCGAGCCGGCCATGCAGCAGCGTATCGGCCGCAAGCAAATGGCTGAACTCGTCGTAAATTTCGGGCGTAGGAACAGGATGGTGAGGCAGGAGCAGGAGCCGGAGCGCGATGGGCAGCAGGAAAAGCAGCAGCATGCACCGGCGCGTTCTCTCAGCGAGCGCCGTAACTGCCCGCTGAAGCCGCGGGCTCCAGACGAACGCCGCGAGGATAAAGAATGCGGCCAGGAACGCAAGCAGCCAATCGGCTGGTGCAAATCCTACAGGGTCGCTGGCTGGCATCAGTGCGCGGCGATGCCGATCGCGATCAGAGATGTCGCGGGCCAGGGAAGGCGGCTGTCGATCCGGCGCCAGACCGGGACGAGCAGATCAAATACGCGCAGTTGGAGGCGGCTGAGCGTCCGTCGGCGGAGAATGCGGCTGTTCAGATACCAGCCGGGCCACGTCGCGCGGTTGAAGAAGGTAATCTGCTCCACCTGGAATCCGGCCGCGGCCATCTTGCCTTTCAGTTCTTCGACGGTATAGCGGCGTTTGTGTTCGAGCACCTCATCCATGCTTCCAAATGCCTGCGGGCCTTGCGGGACGAGAATAATCGCCGTGCCTCCGGGGCGGAGGCAGGCGTGAATGTTTTCGAGGCCCGCAAGGTCATCCGCGACATGCTCGAGTACGTTCAAACAGACGACTGTATCCGCGCTCTCGCGAAACCGCTCGGCATCAGCCGGATCAGAGAAGTCACACACCGCGAGTTCGACGTTCGGCCGATGGTCCACGCGCGATCGCAGCTCGTAGAGGTGTTCTTTATGGGTGTCGGTAGCGATGTAGCGGTGGCGGCCCGAGGACAGCAGAACGGTGAGATTCCCGATCCCCGCACCCAACTCCAAAACTTCGCCGACGATCCATGGGCCGATGGTATCGGCCATCCAGCGATTGAAGCGCTTTGCCCGGGACATCGCTACTAGCATGTCCGCAGCGGGATCGGTATAGGCCGCACTGAAAAGCCAGCTTCGCAGAATGGCGCCGAAGGCGGCAAACCCGTCGCGCACACCGATCTTTTTTCCTTCGTCGCGGCCGCGGCCATGGTATGAAATCGGTACTTCGATCACACGCGCGTGGCGCTTCGCAAACTGAATGATGAGTTCGGGATCGAGGCCGAAGTGGTCACTTTTCAGAGGAACGGTCTGGGCCAGAGACGTACGAAAAGCTTTATAGCCGGTCTCGACATCTGAGAGATCCAGACCGGCAGCCAGGCCCGCGAACGTCGTGATCGCCCGGTTGGCAAACGCCTGCCAGAACCCGAATGGACGGCGCAGGGCAGTGTTCAAAACCCGCGAGCCGAGCACTACGTCGGCATCACCGCTGAGGAGCGGCTGCAGGATGCGCGGATAGTCGGCTGGATCATACTCGAAATCGGCATCCTGGATGATGCAGAAATCGCCCTGCGCGTGCGAAATCGCGGTGCGGATGGCCGCGCCTTTTCCGCGATTCGTCTCATGCCGGATCAGCTTCAGGCAGACTTCCGGGCGAGCTCGCGAGAACTCCTGAACCGCTAAGTACGATTCATCGCGTGAGCCGTCGTCTACCACGATCAGGTCGGCGTGAATCTTTTCGGCTTCGAAATACGATGCCGATGCTGCGACCACGCGATCAAGCACAGCGGCGACCGAGCTGGCCTCGTTGTACACGGGGATCAGGATAGAAAGACGCGTGGCTAGCATGTTGCAATTAGCTCAACTCGACGAAGTGAGAAGAGCAGGGATAAGTTCAGTGTACTGTCAGGAATTCTCCGGAGCCGGTTTCATACGGCCTTAAGGCGGGAGGATGCGCATCGGGTTCGAGCAGCCAAGGCTTGCGGCCCGCGAAGTAGCGCAGCAGCTTTTCGTTTTCTTCCGGGCCCAGATCGTTAGCCCAGACAATTTGCGCGGCGTCGATATCGGCTGCATTGTGAATCCATTCGTGAAAGCGATGGAACGGAGAATATCGAACGAAAACGAGCTGCTTACCCGGCACATGCGCAAGTTGATTGTGAACTGCAATGCGGCCTTCGGGATCACCACGGTTGATGAAATTCCAGCGCTGATAAGTGGTAACCGGTAAGAGGCGATCATTGCCGGACGCATACAAACCGAACCAGAACATGAACGACACGCCGCACAGGAGCAGCACGTACTGGGCGGCCGCTTCCCCGCCCTGCCACCGCAAAAAGTTCAACCGGCTGAGATTCTCAAGACCCCGAACGGCCAGCAGAACGAACAGGCACGTAACGGCCGCTACGTAATGGGGAAAGAAGAACGGGTAGAAATTCGTGCCTATGGCAAACAACCCTATTGTTCCGGCCGCCCAGAGATAGCGCCAATCCCGCAAGCTCGGCAGGACCGCCAGTAGGGCAAGGTAAAGCGGCGGAAGAAGGAAGAAGCGAAGATAGCGGAACCGATATGCCAGACGGTTGAAATAGCCGGCGACGGTGTCGGTGTCGGAGCCATGGATGGCCGCCTGGGCGCGGTAATCGAGATCCTGTTCCGCGGTAAGCTGCCGGTGTGGCACGGGGTTGGGCTGGAACGTGAAGGTGGTGGGCACGCCGTATTGGTACCGGCTTAGCATGTATGGCAAGGTCGTCCAGTTCTGCGTCACGGCCTTGTTCTGAAGGAGCATGAGGCCAAGCGCGGCAAGAACTGCGACGGAACCGGCTAAGGCCGGTCTTGCCACAAACATAAGCTTGGTCCGGAATGCAAAGAACACATACACGGCGACGCAGATGGCGAGTAACACCGTTTCGAATGGCCTGGTGAGCAGCTGAAGCGCGAGGCCGAGCCCCAGCAGGAGCCCGTGACGCGCCTGGGCAGATCGCCACAGCCGGGGGAGCGATCCGAAGACCAGGCACCCGGCACACGCTGACACCGCCCCGCCCCAATAGCTGTTTACCCATTCGTTGAGGACGCCGAACTCAATCACGGCAAGCAGGCCGCCGAGGAGGGCCCAGCCCGGCGCCACCCAGGCCCGCAGCATCCAATAGCAGAGGGCGCAGAACGCTCCGACAGAGAGCAACACGCCGGTCCAGAAACTATGGGAAATAAACCAGCCGAGCGCGAGGACAATTCCCTGCCCCAGCGGGTAAATCGATGCGTAGGTCGGCTGCTGCAGGATGAAAACCGCTTCGAAGAAGGGGTAGAGCGGGTGGGTTGGATTCGCGAGACGGAAGTGCCGGAGCGTGTCGCCCAGGAGAACGTAACCGAAATCGTCGGCGCCGGCCGCAATGGGAACGGGGCAATGCGGTAGAAGCGCAAGCCGGAGCAAGATCGGGAGTCCGAAGAGCACGCCCATGCACGGGAAAGTTCGTTTGGCAATTTCGGACGTGTAGGGCGCGACCCACGCGCGGGCAACCAGAAGCGCAACCAGCAGCAGCGCGACCACCAGGACTACAAAGTCACTGGCGCCGAACCCAATCGGATTGCGCATCGGCAGGAACGAACGAAAAATTTCGAACAGGTACATCCTGAAGCTTTTTATTCGCTCAAATGCGGCTTCGGAATTCTTTCCGCCACCGGCGGCAGTGCCGGGAAATCGGTAAAGGGCTTGTTCTGGTACCAGTAGCCGACCGAATAGAAGTTGTCTGCGCGGTCATCGGCGTGCCCGTGCTCGATGGTGAACTTGACGGAATGCTGGAACGTGACAGGGTTGTCAGCATGCCAGCGATATAGGCAGTACCGCCCGCCGGTACGCTCCGGCAGCGAAATATACGGTGCGCCATTGTACAGGTTCGCGAACGGAACTGCACCATTCCGTCCACCGAAATCCCAGGCACCGCAGAAATAGTCTTCCGTTCCCGTTCCGTTGATGAGCGGTTTTTCATTATCGTCGACGAAGATCATCTCGTCGCCTTCGCCGAACCAGCCTTCTGCGTTCTGCAGAACTCCGAGTGTGACCCCCATGACCTGTCCGCTGCCGAGCGCGTCGAAGAACTCATAATTGCCCCGGCCATCGATATTCTTGCCGTTCCCCTTCAAGGCATGGTTCGGCGTGGCCTGACGGTATTGAGCATGGAAATACAGAGCGTCTTCGGGCAACGAGGAAACAAGCTGGTAGTCGATGTTCGAATAAAAGGCGTCAACCGGTTGACTTCCGTCATTCGTCACCGTGATACGGGCCGAGCGCTGGAACGGCATTGCGAAATAGCAGTTCAGGGCCTTTACCGAGGAGCAGTTCAGGAACGCCGATTGATATAGGAAATACTCGCCCAGATTCAGCCCAAAGAAATCTCCAACCGGTACTTCCACGCTGGGCTTTGAGTTTCCATCCCAGTAGATGCGCAAGACCAGTTCCTTCAGGTGATCCTGACTTTTGGCAGCAATGGTGAACCAGATGTGCGTGATCACACCGGTTCCATCAGATTTGAAGACGTCCAGAGTCTCGCCTGGAGCGATGTGCCAGAAATCGCGGTTGCCGCCTGTTCTGTCGTAACTCGACTGCTTCAGAGACCGGTAATTCTGGGCTCGGGCGTATTGCGGAATCACCACTGTTGCATGACTCTCGGGGTTGTCTGCGCTAGCCGTACGAACGCCTGTCATCGCGGCGGCCATGCCGCCCAAGCCGGAAAGGAACCGTCTTCTTAGAGGAGTGCTCATAAGTCTCTGTGCAAACGAGCTTATCTCACGTCCTCGTGTCTACTTTCCAGAGAGCGAAACCGGACCAAACCAAATTCGCCGGAGTTCCCGCCGCCAGACGGCGCCCGTTCGGGCACGCTCCTCGGGCGTCGTGAAGTCGTAGCTGTAGAGCACCGCTCGCATGTAGCGCGGTGGTTTCGAGAACGGCAGCGGGTCCAGCAGACCCTCGACAGACCGTTCGCCCGTGAGAAGGCGAAACATCAGGCCCGCCACCCAGACATTCGATTCGTAAGGACCCAAAGCGGCAAACCACATCTGCCAATCTAGCCGCGGCTGGTAGGGAGCGACCCAGGGCAGCCCCCGATGCGTATTTCCTGGCTTGAATGGAAATGAATACTCCCGCCAGTTCTGGTTGTCATCGGAGCCTTCGATGATGATTTCCGGCCGCGTGGTCGTCATGACCGCGAACAGGCCATAAGGATTGACGACTTCGAACGGCTGCAAAAACCTGACGCAGGCCAGCAGCGGCCGCGCAGCAGCGGGAACCAGCACCTCGCAAACCTGGAGCGCGCCAATCACCATCAGGATTGTGATACAAACGTTCCCCGCAACCCTCCAGGCTTCAACGCGCGGCCAGCGAACGCGCGGAATGCTCCAGCGGAGCAATGGCGTCAACGGCTGGAAAGTTCTATCGTCGAAAGCCCAGACACAAAGCGCGATTGTCAACAGATTGAAGAACGCGTAATTGCCGGTAACCACGATCAGGATCTGGAAGGAGATCAGTATCCAGGCGCCTGCCTGACGAACTCTTCGTGGTCCGAACAGAAGGAAGGGGGCGGCGATCTCGATCGCCAGGGTTGCGGCCGTGGAAAAATCGAGGAACCAGCCGGGCGCACGATAGGCGTAGTACGCAACCGGGTCAGGCAGGGGCTGCGTCATGAAGTGGTATCGCAGCGCGTGGAGATTCCGCCAGTTCGGGTCGTGCGAGGCGAGTTTTATGACGCCGGACTCGAAGATGAGGCGGAACAAGAGGAAGCGATATCCCCACACCAGCCAAGGCGCGCCCGCAAACAACGCGAGAAACCCGCATTCAAGCAGGAGTGCGTCCCATTGAAAGTTCATGAAGGGCTCTCCGATAGTGACCAGAGAGAGATACAAGATGAAGCAGGCGAGTGCTGACCCGCGTGCTGCCACTCCAATCACTGCGAGCAATGCGGCCACACACCCGGCGATGCAGAAGCCCAGCAGCGCACCATCCGTAGGGTAGAACCAGAAGAGCGATGGCACAACTGAAAAAGGCCGGCCGCCATATTCTGCTTCGAAGACATGCAGGACGCGGACCGCAGGTACGACTCCGCGCGACCCAAGCAGCGCGACAACCTGGGGCAACAGCGACGCGAACGCCGTGAGATAAATCAGGCCGAGCAGCCGAATAAAGAATGCTTCAGTGAGTTCGTACGAACCCGGACGCGCTAGAAATTCAAAGATTCTACCAGCGCTCGCTGGCAAGCTCATCTGCGGCGATAGAGATCGGCCGGGCATTGACCGGAATGTTGTTCAGTTTATCGAGTGCGCGCATCAGGGCCTAGCGGTGGGAAGAATGACTGCCACTTACTTTTTGGATAGAGACGCTAAGCGATCGGTGCCTGTTACCTCACACACTTTAGTCGCAGGACGTTGGTCCTTTACAAATCTTTCATTTCGCTCGAACACCTTTGGTTCCGGTGTGCGGCATTTTTATAGTGACCGTTGTCTTCCGGACTGTATGTGGCATCTTCTTCTCCGGGGCATTCAGCTTGGCAGTGAACGTGCTCTGAATAAATCGAAAGCCAATGCGCTGGTAGTGAAAGAGACAAAAATGGAAAACGAATTTGGAAGCGTAAAAGGCATTTGCCGACGTTGCGGGTGTACGGAGGCTCAGGCCGCGGCCGACGCCAGAGTGCTTGGCTTCCTGGACGAGTTCCACGCAGGCATCTATACATGCTGCGAAGTCGTTCAGTGGGCTGACGAGCAATGGCTGGCCTGGCGACAGGCAGGAGTCGAAGACGGCAAACCAGCCGATGAAGTCACACGACCCCTGGAAGTTGAACAATCGGAGGCCGTCTTTGTTCACGTACGCATGCGACGGCCCGACGACTCAGGTGTCGAATGCTGAACACTTGACGATATGTCAGCATTTTTCTTCCTTTCCCCGGTTCGTAGCGGAGACCGGTAAAAGATTCAGCAGAGTGTAGCGGCTACGCATCGATCGGCTCGACATCGACGGCCACTTTCAGCGTGTGATCGCGACCGCCGAGAATGACGCCGCGAAGAGGGCTCACGTCACCGTAGTCCCGCCCCCAGGCAAGCGTCACATGGTTCTGAGAGGGAACCAGATTGTTGGTCGGATCCACATCGAGCCAGCCTGCGCCCGGACAGTAGACAGACACCCAGGCGTGCGAAACATCGCTACCCACCAACCGCGGGCGCCCCGAAGCTCGGTAGCTTCGGAGATACCCGCTGACGTACCGTGCCGCGAGATTTAGAGACCGCAGACAGGCAATCTGCAGGTGCGCGAAATCCTGGCACACACCGCGGCGTTTTCTAAAGACCTCTTCCGGCGGAGTTCGAACGTTGGTCGCTTTCGAATCGAACCGAAAATCCCCATGAAGACGTGCTGTCAGATCCAGAAGCGCCTCCGCAAGTGGGCGTCGCGGTGTGAACGACTGAGCGGCATACGAGGCAAACGGCGGGCCCGGGCGAATGCGTGGTGATTCGAAAATGAATTGATATGCCTCGAGGAACTCCGCACTCTGCTCCTCGGGCAGAGATCGGACTGCCTCTTCCCAAGGCGGCGAGTCCTTGGGCCATGGTCTGGGATCGTCAATCCTGACTTCACTCCGCGCCTCGACAACAAGCCGCTTGTGCGGTTCCTGAACGGTGAAGAAACTGAGCTGATTTCCGAAGTAATCCAAACGGTCGTTACGCGTGGCGGGAGACGGGCTGATGTGCAGCTCATTCCGAAGGCAGCGATGATGCGGGAGAGAGCGCGGCGTAAGGCATGCAACGTGATTTCCGACCGACACCGGGTATTTGTATTTATACGTGGTCTTGTGGACGATGCGATAAGTCATTCGCCTATGGTGATCGGGAAGGTGCGAGCGTGGCTGAAATATGTGTTCGAAAGGTTATTCGACCAGGAAGGCAGCAAGTATTCCAGTTCCCGCAGGGAACGTGCCAGCCGGGATCGCTCATCTGAATTGCCCTCCGGTTCAGCGGCGCCAGGCAGCGGATAATGTATGGCTCGCAAGTCGAAACTGCGCAGCAGAGCCGCCGCGTGCCGCATGGTCCGCAAGTCGTCAGGCATATGGCGTGGAAGTTTCTGGTATAAGTCTGCCAGATGGTTCAACTGAAAATCCAACGACCGGGGATTAGTTTCGTCGGCCATCAATACATCCAGTACCGCCACCGGCTGCAGAGTCGTAAAGTACCGTGAGCGATAGGTCATAGCGCTGTCGGCAACCTCAAGCAGGTATTCCAAAAGCGGCCATTCGGACTCGGCAAGCGGGGTAGTTATTTCGCGCAGTTGTCTTGCGGAATACATGGCTCGTTCGAGACGCCGTCCGAGACTCATAAACAGCCAGCCCGATCCACGAGTGATATTTTCGCGTTCCATGCCCGAAAAAGCGGACAGCAATTCGAGGCACCCGGTCAATACCGCCGAGTACTCGACGAACAGCATGTACTCTTCGACATGTACCGCTTCGGTGAGCTGGCCGATGAGCCGCGTCATATCGGCCGACAGCCGCTCACGAACGGTTCCGCCGACCCGGTAAACCTCAGCAAGATTAGAAGCCAGACTATCGGGCCGGCCGGCGTCGCTCATCAAGGAGATGAGTTCCTGCTCGAGTTCCATTGCGGTGGGGCGCCTCTTTTTCGGCAGCTTGCTATGCCGAGAATCAAAGCAACTATGAAGGCGAACCAAACAGCCTAGTTCGGCCTCTCCGGCGCGCCGCACGCGGGTAATCAGGGCACGCAGCAGGCGCGCGATGTTTTCGGAACGCTCGGCGTATCTTCCTAACCAGAACAGATTGTCGGCGGCCCGGCTGGGCAGATCGGGATTGGCCCCGCGCAGTTCGATCGGCTGATTGCGCGGCGGCAACATACTGAACGTGTCGATGGGACCGTCCCACAGAACCCAAGCGTCCTTGCTGTGGCCGCCCTGCTGCATCGATACGACAGGTCCGTCAGATCCGGCAACACGCACCAGCCCTCCCGGCATCGCAGTCCAAGCGGTGCCGGTATTGAGAACGTAAGTGCGCAAGACTACGCTGCGGGAGTAAAGATGTCCGCTATCCCAAACGGGCGCACTGGACAAAGCTACCTGCTCCTGCGCCACATACTCATAAGGCCTTGAGCGTAACTGATTCGCAAGCTGCTCCTTCCCGGCTTTACCAAGGGCCGCCCCGAACACGGGCTCCATGCCACGCGACGGAAAAGCAGGCTTGATCACCACGCCGTCGAGATGGTGCAGCACCCAATCGAGTTCATAATCCTGTCCGCACCACCAAGTTGCAACGGAAGTCAGCTTCAGGCTTTCTCCGAGCAGATGTCTCGAAAGGCCCGGCAGGAAGGGCATGATTGCTGCAGTTTCAATGAGCCCGCTGCCCAGCGCATTCGCAACTTTGACATTTCCCGCCGCGATGGCCTCCACCAGTCCCGCCACGCCAAGGAAGGAGTCGGCGCGCAGCTCCAAGGGATCGCAGAAGCTGTCGTCGACGCGCCGCAGGATCACATCCACCTGCTGCAGCCCCTCGACTGTTTTCAGGTACACGCGTCTCTCGCGAACGGTCAGATCAGCTCCTTCCACCAATGTGAAGCCAAGGTAGCGCGCCAGATACGAATGCTCGAAGTACGTTTCATTGAACGGGCCCGGAGTTAGCAGTACGATACGCGGGTTATCACAGCCCGCGAGATTGATCAAAGCATCCCGCTGCGCACGGAAGAAAGGCGCCAGCCGCTGCACGTTGGCAATTCGAAACAAGTCCGGGAGGGCATCTCCAACAATCGTGCGATTCTCGAGTGCGTAACCCGCGCCGGATGGCGCTTGCGTGCGATCGGCAATCACCCACCAATTGCCGTCGGGTGAGCGGGCCAGATCTACTGCCAGTAAATGCAGGTAAGTCTGCCTAGGAACGCGCACGCCGGCGAGCGGCCGGAGGAACTCCGGATTGGCGAAAAGAAGGGCGGCCGGAAGGCAGCCATCTGCGAGAAGCCTCTGTGAACCGTACAGATCTTCGAGCAGGAGATTCAGCAGCCGGGCTCGTTGAATGATGCCTGCTTCGATAGACCGCCACTCTTCCGCCGAAATCAGCAGCGGCAACAGGTCGATTCTCCAAGGGCGTTTTGCCCCGAGCGGATCACCGTAAATGTTGTAAGTGACGCCGTTCTCGCGGATACGGCGCTCGGCCCTTTCCCATCGTTTCGCCAGCTCTTCGGAGCCGATAGCCTGAAGCGACTCGACGAAGCCGGCCCAGTGCGGCCGGGGGGTGACGCCGTCCGCAGACAGCTCGTCGTAGACCGTCGGATCCCGTAATGGAATTTGCAGCAGGTCAGGGATCATGACACCGGAACGGCCGTGCCAAGCCGGCTGATCTCTCCAGGGGTGGGCCAGCGCAGGTCCAGGGTCATTGGAAAACTCGGGTTGACCTCCTCCTCTGGGACCATCATAGGGCCGGGCGTGTGGCCGAAATGCTGAAAGCGCTCCGAACGACGGCTTTCAGCTTCGGCCGCATTTACCGGCCTTGCGTTGTAGACTCGCCCATCGGGATGCGTTACGTGATAGGTACAGCCGCCGATAGAGCGACCATTCCAAAGATCAACGATGTCGAACACGAGCGGGGCATGCACAGGGATTGTAGGATGTAGGCACGAAGGGGGGCGCCAGGCACGAAAACGTACTCCTGCCACGGCTTCTCCAGGCGTGCCCGTCGGGTGAAGCGGAACCCTTCGCCCGTTACACGCAACCACATAGCGCGATTCAGTAAACCCGGACACCTTCACTTGCAAGCGTTCCAGCGACGAATCGACAGTGCGCGCGGCCGCGCCGGAACCCGCTTCCTCGCCGAGCGCGTGCCAGGGTTCGAGCGCCTGCCTCAACTCGAGCAGCAAGCCTTGAGCCGCAATAGACCCGATACGAGGAAAGCGAAATTCCATATGCGAGCGAAACCAATGTGGGTCGAATTCATAGCCGGATCGCTCAGGAATCGTGAGCACTTCGAGAAGGTCCTGATTGACGAAGTGCGGCAGCAGAAAACGGTCATGAAGCGCGGTGCCCCAGCGAACCAGTTTGCCTTCGTAAGGCCGTTTCCAAAACAACGCGACCAAAGCCCGAATGAGCAGCAGCTCAACGAGCTCCATCCTGACATGCGGCGCCATCTCGAACCCGCGGAGCTCCAGCAGCCCCAGCCGCAACCCAGAGGCTTCCGGCGGATAAAGTTTGTCAATGCAGAACTCGGCGCGGTGCGTGTTGCCGGTCATGTCGACCAGCAAGTTACGAAACAGCCGATCTACGAGCCAGGGCGAACATTCGCCGGACGGTAACTGGCTGAACGCGATCTCGAGCTCGTAGAGTGCATCCATGCGCGCCTCGTCCACTCGCGGATACTGGCTGCTTGGGCCTATGAACGTGCCTGAAAACAGATACGACAGCGACGGGTGATTCTGCCAGAACGCCACCATACTGCGCAGCAGATCGGGACGGCGCAGCAACGGGCTTTCTGCCGCGGCCGGCCCACCGAGTGTTATGTGATTGCCGCCGCCGGTGGCCGCGTGCCTTCCGTCGTACAGGAACTTCTCGGCTGTCAGCCGGCTGTGCCACGCCTCGCTGAACACCAGATTGTTGATTTGTCGCAGTTCGTTCCAACTACCGGCGGGCGGCAGGTTCACCTCGATCACGCCCGGATCAGGAACGATGCTGAAGGAGCGCAGGCGCGGGTCAGACGGCGGCGGATAGCCCTCAATCCACACCGGTCTCTGCAGATAAAGACAGGTATCCTCGACGGCGGCAACCAGATCCAGATAGTCCGCCAGATTCGAGGTGTACGGTAAGAACACATGCAGGCGGCCTTCACGCGCCTCCAGGCAAAGCGCGGGGCGCACGACCGGCGCCGAGGATTCACCGATCTTAGGTGACGGCGGCAGCGGATCGTCGGCTGGAGTAATGTCGAACAGGTCGAATCGGTGGACGGGACGGGGCGGAAGTTGTTCCCGGTCTGCGAATGGATCGCTCTCGAAGTCATACTCGATATCGTCCGGCGCGACCCAGGGTAAAGAATCGAGCGGCAAACGGTAGCCGACCGGGGAGTCGCCCTGCAGCAGCAACACCCGTTCCGGGCGCAGGAACCAGAGCTGGCTCGACCAGTACAACCGGCCGTCGTGCTGCCGCCTGCGGATGGGGAGCACATACCCGACCGGCTTCGACAATCCACCCTCGAAGGCGCGCACAAGGGCCTCGCGTTCCTGCGCGTTCGCGAGCCTGGAATCGGTAACATCCACGTTCACGGGGAGGCGCCTCTCTTTCCACAGGTAGTAGAAAGCATCTTCATATACAGGAAGAATGTTTTTCGAGCTCACCTGAAGACGGCGCGTGAGTGCTTCCATGAATTGAAGAGCGTCGCCTTCCCCGTACCCGTAGCGGTGGTCTTCCTGCGCGATGAGGCCATCATCTTCCCAAACAGGAACTTCGTCGGCCCGCCAGTAGCAAGACAACGCCCATCGCGGGACCGGCTCGCCCGGATACCACTTGCCCTGCCCAAAATGCAGCAATGCTCCGGGCGCCATTTTTTGGCGAAGCCGCCGGATCAATGTCACTGCCCGGTTCCGCTTCAGCGGTCCCATCGCATCTCCACACCATTGCGGGCTATCGGGCTCGTCGAGGCCGACAAATGTGGGCTCGCCGCCCATCGTCAGACGAACGTCTTGTGCTGCGAGGTCCGCGTCCACCTTGAGCGCCAATTGTTCCACTCTTGCCCATTGCTCATCGGTGAACGGCTTTGAGGAACGAGGCCGCTCGTCGACCCGGCAAACGGTCATAGCATAGCCGAAGTCAACACCAGCAGGCTCGACTGTGCCGGTAATGGGCGCGGCGTCTGAGGCTTCCGGCGTACAGGCCAGCGGAATGTGCCCTTCACCGGCCAGCAGTCCGGATGTGGGGTCCAATCCAATCCAGCCCGCTCCGGGCAGATAAACTTCCGCCCAGGCATGCAGATCAGCAGAATCCTTCGAATCGGCAGCCGCTTCAATCGGCGGTTCATCCGGCACCAGTTGAATCAAATATCCCGAGACAAAGCGTGCGGCCAAGTCCAGGTGTCGCAAGATCTGCACCAGCAACCATGCCGAATCGCGACACGAACCGTTACCACGCTCGAGCGTTTCCTCGCAAGTCTGAACACCCGGATGGACGCGCACAAGATACGCGATGTCATCCCGTACGCGCCGGTTCAAATCAACCAGAAAGCCGATGGTTCCACGCCTATCGCGCGATACGCTAATGAGAAAATCCCTGAGCAGCGGACCTGCGGGCTCTGCTGCGCGGTAAGGCTCAAGAGCCTTCGTAAGCTCAGGCGAGTAGCCGAACGGGTACTCTTCGGCAGGAGGCTCAAGGAAAAAGCCAAATGGGTTTACAGGGACCAGTTCTGCCAGAAGATCCACTTCAACCACAAACTGCCGGGTCTTTTCGGGAAGGGTGACACGGGCGACGTAATTACTGTGCGGATCCTGTTGCCAGCCTAGGAAATGGTTCGCAGGCGTAATGTTCAGCGCGTAATCCAGAATGCGCGTGCGGCAGTTTGGGGCAGGGCGCAACCGGATCCACTGCGGACCAAGTGCAACTGGCTTGTCGTAGCGGTACTGCGTCCGGTGATTCAGCGCAACCTGTATCGCCAAATCTCGATTATTCCCCAAACAGAGGGCTTAGTCTAAGCCATGAACGGCGGGATGCGAATGAAAGTTACTCTTCGCAATAAAGCTCGTCTTTGTAGCACCAGACCCAGCTCTCACCGGGTTCAATCGAACGCACCAACGGATGTCCGACCGCACGAAAATGACCGGTAGCGTGCCTGTTCTTCGATGAATCACAACACCCCACGTGACCGCAGGTCAGGCACAGCCGCAGGTGAACCCAGGTGTCACCGGTTTTCACGCAGTCTTCGCAGACATGCTTGTCCGTCTCCGTGATCTTTATTTGATCGAGATGGGTACATTCGCGCTTCATTCGGACTCCTTTTTTTGCGTCGTTAGATCTGCTAAAAGAGTGTATTCCTTTTCGGCGGAGGCGCGACCGCGTATTGCGGGTGACCTTATCCACGCACCAGCCCAGGCTGACGCAGGTTCGCGCCTGCAGAAATTCGAGGACCTGGCGTTCGAAAGCCCAACGGGCCGGGCGGAACAACACCCGGCAAAGTGTCGTGAAGCCGGCTTTGACAGTCACATTGCAGATTCGTTAGACTGAAGTGTTCGAGTTTTCGAGCGGAGAGAATAAGTCTGTCCATGCGTACCGAATTTCCGTCCAAGAACGAAATTGTCCGTTCCTGGCACGTGATCGACGCCAACGACGCCGTTTTGGGACGGGTGGCGAGCCGCGCCGCTATGCTCTTGATGGGCAAGCACAAGCCGACCTACGTACCGTCTATCGACACGGGCGATCACGTCATTATAGTTAACGCCGCCAAGGTCAAGCTGACGGGTGGCAAAGAGGGTCAGAAAGTCTATCGCCGCCACACGGGTTATCCGGGCGGCCTGATTGAGACCGGCGCGCGCCGCATGCGCGAGACACGGCCGGAGCGAATGCTGGAGCTGGCGGTTTCGGGAATGCTCCCGAAGACGAAGCTTGGCAAGCAGATGTATCGAAAGCTGAAGGTGTACGCTGGCGAGCATCATCCTCATCAGGCACAGAAACCGGCTGCTCTGGCGGTCGAGGCGTAACGAGAAGAGAGGAAATTAGTTGCCAGCGAAGTTAGTTCAACAGTTGGGAACCGGCCGGCGAAAAACCGCCACGGCACGCGTTTTCTTGCGGCCGGGAAAAGGCACGATCACCGTCAATCACCGGCCTTTTGATAATTATTTCGTAAACGAATCGGCGCGCGCCTACGTGCGGCAGCCGCTGCTCGCCACCGAGCTGGCCGACCGGTTCGATGTGTTGATCCTCGCCGATGGCGGCGGGGTGTCGGGACAAGCCGGTGCAGCACGTCTCGGTATTGCCCGAGCTCTGATTGAATTTAATTCCGAACTGCGCGGTAAGCTGAAGCAGCTCGGATTCCTCACGCGCGATGCTCGCGCTCATGAGCGAAAGAAGTACGGCCAGAAGGGCGCACGCAAACGCTTCCAATTCTCCAAGCGCTAGTAGTTCTTTCCGTTCCTCAAGCAAGATCCGCGAAGGGTGGTTTGCGGCCACCCCTCGCCCAACCTGAACGAAACTAAGATCACACAAAATTCCGCTTTGGGCCGTGTGAATCCAGGGGGTTCAGCTTATTCAATTTGACTGGAGGCAATTTGCCATCAATTTCAATGAAGGAATTGCTCGAAGCCGGCGTTCACTTCGGGCACCAGACCAAGCGCTGGAATCCAAAGATGAAAGAGTACATCTTTGGCGAACGAAACGGCATTTATATCATCGACCTGCAGAAGACGCTCAAGCTCTTCAAGGACGCGATGCGGTATGTGGGAGAAATGGCGGCGCAGGGCAAGACGGTGCTCTTCGTGGGCACGAAGCGCCAGGCGCAGGAAGCCATTGCTGAAGAGGCAACGCGGTCCGGGCAGTTTTATGTGAACCAGCGCTGGCTGGGTGGATTGCTGACCAATATCACGACGGTGCAGCGGTCCATCAAGCGTCTGAAAGAACTCGACTCAATGGCAGCCGAGAACGGTTACGAAGGCCGCGCCAAGAAAGAAGTGGGACGGCTGGAGCGCGAACGCAAGCATCTTCAGCAGAACCTGGCCGGCATCAAGGACATGCCCGGATTGCCGGACATGCTGTTCGTCGTCGATTCGAACAAGGAAGCGATCGCGGTGAAGGAAGCCCGACGGCTGGGCATTCCGGTGGTTGCCGTGGTGGATACCAACTGCGATCCGGACGAGGTCGATTACGTTATCCCCGGCAACGACGACGCCCTGCGCGCAATCCGGCTGTTTACGACCAAGATCGCGGACGCGGTGGTCGAAGGCCGTTCGCTCGCGACCGAGCAGGAGTTCGCCGCCGAGAAGATTGTCAGCGAAGGCGAAGAAGGCGCCGAGCACACGCCGGAAGAATATACGCAATACCTCGATCCGAAGTATGCGGAGCAGTTGATGTCAGAAAGCCTGGCGACGAGCGCCGAGCCGGAGACACCGCCGCGTAAGGGCCCGGGCAGCGAGGCCTCAGAGGACGTGGTCAGCACCACTGTTAACGAAATCTAGCTCGTTAACGCAACCGAAACAGACGGGCGACCGGCCTCGAAGGGCCAGGTCGCCCAACGTGTGTATATGCGCACGCGACGAAGCAGCGGCTTTTATACACCTTGAGAAGATAAAGAAAGAGAACTGAAATGGCAGAGATCAGTGCACAGTTAGTAAAGCAACTCCGGGAGCGCACGGGCGCAGGCATGATGGAGTGCAAGAAGGCCCTGCAGGAAGCAAACGGCGACTTGGCGGAAGCGGAAGTCGTGCTGCGCAAGCGCGGCATTGCGGGCGCGAGCAAGAAGGAATCGCGGACAACGAGGCAGGGACTGATCAATTCGTTCATCAGCAGCGACGGGAAGCTGGGAGCGCTGGTGGAAGTGAACTGCGAGTCGGACTTCGTTGCACGCACGGAGGATTTTCAGAACCTGGCGGCGGATGTGGCCGCTCATATCGCGGCGACCAGGCCGAAGGCTGTCCGGCTGGAGGATGTGACCGAGGCCGAGCGCGCGAACTTCAAGGCGAACGAGACACTATACGAGCAGAAGTTCACGAAGGACGGCGGCGTCACGGTTGGCGAGCTGGTCAGAAGCAAGATCGCGAAGCTGGGCGAGAACATCAATATTTCGCGCTTCGTCGTGTATGAAGTGAAGGGCAACGGCGTCGTCGGCCAATACATTCATACGGGCTCACAGATCGGCGTGCTGTTGGAAGTACATTCGCCCTCGGCAGAAGCCACCGAGAAGCCGGATTTCAAGACGCTGGTGCGGGACATCGCGATGCAGATTGCGGCGGCGAATCCGCAGTATGTCAGCAAGGAGAACGTGCCGGGGGATGTCCTCGAAAAAGAGCGCACCATTCAGCGCGAGCGCGCGCTCAATGAGGGCAAGCCGGAGAAGATGGTCGACAAGATCGCCGAAGGCCGCATGAGCAAGTTCTACGAAGAAGTGTGCCTGCTGGAGCAGCCGTTTATCCGTGAAAACACGGTGAGCGTCGGCGAGTTGATTCGCACCGCATCCAGCAAGCTGGGCGGACCGGTAAGTGTATCGCGCTTTGTACGGTACAAGGTTGGCGATGCAGGCGACGCGCCAGGCGTGCAGGAAAGTCCTCTCCCGGTGACAGCGTGAGCTACGCCGACTGATAAGCTCGCATAGACGAACAGGCGACGAGACCGGCCGGATACTTTCTGCGGCCGAGTCTCGGCCGTAAACTGCATGCCAAAGTATCGACGCATCTTACTCAAAATCAGCGGTGAGGCTCTGGCCGGGCCTCTTTCATTCGGGCTCGATCCGGAGCGCGTGAAGCAGCTAGCCAGCGAAGTGGCCGAGGTGGCGCGAGCGGGTGTTCAGGTCGGCCTGGTTCTCGGCGGCGGCAACATCTTTCGAGGGGTGGCGGCGGCCGCGCACCAAATGGATCGCGTAACCGGCGATCACATGGGGATGCTTGCAACGGTCATCAATGCGCTGGCCTTCCAGGATGCCCTGGAGCAGCTTGGAGTGCCGACGCGCGTGATGACGGCGATTCAAATGCACCAGGTCGCAGAGCCGTATATCCGGAGACGCGCAATCCGGCATCTTGAAAAAGGCCGGGCCGTGATTTTCGCGGCGGGTACCTCGAATCCATATTTTTCAACGGATACCGCGGCGACGCTTCGCGGGCTGGAGATTCACGCCGAGATCATCGCCAAAGCGACCAGCGTGGACGGCGTGTACGACAAAGACCCGAAGAAGTTTCCCGATGCGGTGAAGTACGACGAGGTCGGCTACACCGAAATCCTGGCTAAAGGATTGGGCGTGATGGACGCTTCCGCGGTGGCGATGTGCCGCGACAACCGCATGCCGATCACGGTCTTCGATTTGAAAGTGCACGGAAATATAATGCGAATGGCGATGGGCGAGCCGATCGGCACTGTCATTCGCTAATCAGGAAGCGGCAGACTTATGAAACAGGAAAAAGAATCCGCCCCGAGCGGCAGCCTTTTCAAGAACTTGAAGGAAGTGGAGGCGAACACCCGCTCCAAGATGGACAAGGTGCTGGCCGACCTGCACAATGAGATGACCCACATCCGCACGGGACGCGCCTCGATCGGGCTGCTGGACAGCGTACGCGTGGATTACTACGGCTCGCCTGTTCCCTTGAACCAGGTGGCGCAACTGCACGTACCGGAGCCCGCGATGATCACGGTGCAGCCGTGGGATTCGTCCACCATTAACGCGATTGAGAAGGCAATCCGGAATGCGGATCTGGGATTGAATCCGTCAAACGACGGAAAGATTGTTCGGGTGCCAATTCCTCCGCTGACGGAAGAGCGCCGCAGGGATCTGGCAAAGAAGCTGAGCCACATCGCAGAGGAGCGCCGGGTAAGCTTGCGGAACGCGCGCCGCGACGCCAACGATCATCTGAAAAAGATGCTTAAAGATAAGCTGATCAGTGAAGACGAAGAGCGTCAGGCGCTCGATACGATCCAGAAGCTGACTGACTCACAAATCGCAAAGATTGATCAGGCGGCAAAAGCGAAAGAAAAAGAGATTCTGGAATTCAAGTAGCCAAAAATTGAGGCGCCCCGCAACGGCGCCTTTTTTTCTTTCTTTCCAGGCACTGGCGAACCGATTAGCGATTTAGCTGCTGCGCGGGCGGAGCCGCAGGAAGTTCTGCCCGGAGGGAATCGTCGTAGCTGATGCCGTTCCTTTCGAGCAGCTCTCCGGTGGCTCGATCCAGGGCCACACGAGCTTTGATCCAAACGCTGCGCGCTGCAACTTCGGTGGAGCGTGCCTGCGCAAGATAACTCTCCTGCTGAATGACTAAGAAGTTTGTCGAGGCCCCCACCGTTAGTTTGTCTCTTTCTGCATCAAGCAACTGTTCCTGGTAGATACGGCTCTGGATAGCGGCGTTCAGCGCCGATCGGGCGGTCTGAAGCGCAATCAGCGAGTTTTCCACTTCCGCCCTCACCTGGTTGGCAAGCAACTGGGTACGCGCTTGCGCCTGGCGCAGTTGTAGAAGGTCACGGGCGGCATCGGCCTGTGCAACATGATTCACGAGAGGCAGGCTGAACTGGATGCCCGCCTGGTAGATGTGCGACGTCCGCAGACTGCCAATCCCGAGGTCGGCGGGCGTTGTGATGACACCGCTGCCGGGTGTGCCGAGCGCGATGAAGGGAACTTCGGAACCACCGCGTGTCTGGAAGTTGCCGATGATGTCAATTTCCGGGCGAGCAGCGTTTTGGGACGCCTTCAACGCGACTTCCCCGCCCTGCACTTGCAAAGTTGCCTGCAGAAGATCAGGACGTGTCGCCAACGCTTCAGAGACGAGCCCGTCGATTGAGACAGGATCGTCGTTTTCCGGGACGATGATATGGCTGGTCGGGATAACCGGCAGTTCGGAGAATATGGGATCTGCCGTGCCGCGGCGGGAAAGTTGCGATTTGAGGATCACTTCCTGCTGGCGAACAAGGCCCCTGGCCTGGATGAGATCGAGTTCGCTGGACGTGAGGAGCGCTTTGGCCTGGGTGAGGCCAAGAGGCGCGAGAGTTCCCTGCTCCACCTGCGCGACATCGTCTTCATAGAGCTTTTGTGCAGCCGCAAGAGTCTGCTTTTTAACCTCGGCGTTTTCGTTCAGGCTGACCAGATCGTAGTAGAGGCGGGCGACGCCGTAAACGGTGCTGATGAGCTGCTGATAAAAAAGCAGCCGCGAAATCTTCTGGTTGATGTTTGCGATTTTTATAAAGCGAAGGTTCACGCCGCGGCCAAAACCGCGCAGAAGCGGCTGGCTAACCGTAATCGAAGTGTTAGGGCTGGCGAAGGGATTGTATTGCGATTGCGTGCTGTAAAGTGCCTGCGCTGCATTATTCAGATCAAGTTCCACTTGCGTCCCGGCGCTGAACCCTTGGATGAGAGCGTAGTTGGCCGTGATGAAGTTGAGCGTACTCGGCGAAGTCAAGCTGCTTGCGATAGGGCCAGGATTTTGCGTAGTTAGGAGAGCATTGTTTCCGCGCTGAAACCAGGTGTTCTGGCCAATGAAGGTGGGCTGGAATGCCGGGATGGGCGGACCTTCGGCGAAACCGGAAGCGCCTTGCACGGAAAGATCCGTCTGTGTTTCGGCCAGCACATTGAGCGAGGTCAGGTCATTCACTGTGGGAGTGGTCGGAGTGACCGAAGATGCCGCGCTATTGAGCAACGGACTCCCAGGACCGCCAACGCCGGTCGGGCTCTCAGCAACGGAGTAGTCGAGACCGCGAAGAAGACCGCCGCCGGATGCACGAAGCACATCGGTCCCGGCAATGGAAAGATTGTAGCGGGCCACCTCTACATCGAGATTGTTCTCGACGGCGAGAGCAACAGCGTCATAGAGCGACAGGTACATGGCGCCATCGTGAACAAGGCTGCGCGCGCGGTCCGCAAGGCTGATCCGCAGCGGGGCAGCTTGCGGAATGCGATAAGGAGCCAGGAAGTCGAAAAAGTTCGACCGGCGGGCGATGTTCGCACTCTCCTCTCTCGGAGTACTTGTATCTAACTCGACGCGTTGCAGCACGGCGGCCGGCGGCTGGGCCGGGACCGTCTGCACCGATGGTGCGGAGTCTTGCGCGAAGGCGAGGCGCCACGCGAGAACTATGATGATCGAGGCTCTCATCGCTTCACAGAGCCGGCCGGGCTGCCCGGTGGCGGCGTATGCACAAACTGCGGCTGAATTCTTACGCCGTCCTGCACTTCATCGGAAACCGAGCGAGCGACGATATCGCCGGGTTTGAGCCCACTGATCACTTCCGTCTCATTGCCGTAATCGCGGCCGATAACGATGGGTTGAAAATGCACAGCGCAGTTCTCGTCGACGAGCGCAACTACGTTTCGGGCGTTGCGAACGACGATGGATTCGCCCGGAACGAGCAGGGGCGGTGTTGCCTTGGCCTGCACGAGATTCGCTATCACATACATACCGGGCAGCAGACGCCCGTTGTGATTCGGGACCTGGATTTCAACGAGCAGTGTACGGGTGTTCTGGTCGATGGAGGAGGATGTGCGCGTCACGCGACCATCGAACTTCTGATTCGAGCTTCCCTCAAAGAGCAGCTCAGCACGCTGGCCGACCTGAACGGCATTCGTATAGGCCTCCGGAATGGAAACGAGAACGCGCAAAGGATCGATGCTGGCGATCGAGAACAACTGGCCCCCCTGAGCGCCGCCGGTGGACGGAGTGACATTGGCGGAAAGGCCCTGCGCGCCGCTATTATTACCTTGCGCGGCCGCCTGTGTGGTACCGGAAACGGCCTCGGAAGAAGTACCAAGCCCGCCACCCGCAGCGGTGATAAGCGAACCCATGTCGACGTTGCGGGCGGTTATGATGCCGCTGAACGGCGCGGTAACACGTTCGTACTGTTGAAGCACGAGCAAGCGGTCAAGATTGTCTTTATTGGCCTGGACCGTGTTTTCCGTGGCACGTACGTTCGCTTCACCGACACGGAAATTCGCTTCCTGCGTATCACCATCCTGACGGGAAAAGACGCCCTTCGCAACCAGAACCTTGTAACGGTCCCAGGTGACTTTGGCGAGGTAGAGCTGTGCCTGCATCTGCACCAGGCTGGACTCGCTCTGCCGTAGAGTAGAACGGGCCTGCGCAACCTGCTTGTCCAGATCTGGCGCATCAACGGTGGCGAGCAATTGTCCCGCGTGGACGCGATCGCCAATATCCACCAGGCGCTTGCTTAAATAGCCAGACGCACGCGCATAAATATAGGCCTCCGTGTAAGCCTGGCTGGTGCCGGGAATCATGAGCTGATCGGTAGAAGGAGCACGCTCAATGCGCACGACTTCTACGCGCGGAAGCGCTTCGGTTCGTTCTTTAGCTTGCCGGTCAATAATTTCTTCGCGTTTGTGACGCGGCAGCCAGCCAAGAAGGACCACTAGCACCGCAGCGACAACGACGAGAAGAATAAAGACACCCCAATGGCGTGCCGAGTGGCGATGCGCCGGATTGTCGCTCTTCCGGCCGTCGTCTCCCGCGTGTGGCTGCTGCGTTTCGGGAACGTCCGCGGCTGGATCGTTAGCCATTGTTACGACTCCTGCGGGCGCGCCCGGTCGTGCTGCGGGACCGGCCCTCCCCCTGGGGTAATCTCCCCTTTATACTCCCTGTCAATCCTTTCGTCATAGTTGATCGGCGGTTTACCGCGCAGGAAGGAGTAGATGATGGGCACAATGAACAAAGTGCTGAGAGTGGCTACAAGCAAGCCGCCAATCACCGCCCGACCGAGCGGAGCGTTCTGCTCGCCGCCCTCCCCGAATGCTAGAGCCATAGGCAGCATGCCGATGATCATCGCAAGCGCCGTCATACAGACAGGCCGCAAACGGATATAGCCGGCCGAGAGTGCAGCTTCCAGTTCATTCTTGTTCTTGGCGCGCTCGTCGTTGGCAAATACAACGAGCAGAATGGAGTTGGCCGTTGCGACTCCGATGGTCATGATGGAACCCATCAGGGAAGGCACACTGAAGGTCGTCTGGGTGAGATAGAGCATCCAGAGAATGCCCGAGAACGCGCCCGGCAGCGCCATGAGAATGATGAACGGGTCGAGCCAGCTCTGGAAATTAACGGCCATCAGGAGGTAAACGATGATAACTGCAAAGGCGATGCCGAGTTCGAGCCGCGAGAAGGAGTGCTCCATGGTCGCAACCTCGCCGCGAAGATCGAGAAATGTGCCACCGGGCAGGTTCTTGGTTCGATTCAGAATGCTGTGAATCTGATCAGCGGCGCTACCCAGGTCGTTCTGATCGACGTCGGCGTAGATGTCAAAGGTGGGTTGAATGTTGTAGTGGTCAATGACAATCGCCGATGCATCACGTTTGAGAGTTGCCAGGTTCGCGAGCAACTGGCTGTTAGTTCCCGATGGGGAAGTAATTGGGGTACGCTGGAGTGCCTCGAAGGAATCGATGCGGTAGTACGGAGCCTGCACCACAACCTGGTAGTTGACGCCGGTTTGGGGATTGAGCCACTGGTTCGGAGCAGTCTGCCCCGTACCGGATAGCGAGATGAGTGTGCTGTTGGCGACGTCCGCCTGCCGCAGGCCGAGTTGCTCGGCCTTGCTGCGATCCACGTTCACGTCAACGGTGGGATACGCGACTTGCTCGTGCAGGTGGGCATCTACGATACCCGGAATGGCCTGAATCTGCCGGAGAAGGTTACGCGCGATCTGGTAATTCTGTTCCGGGTTGCGGCCGACCACCTGGACATCGATGGGCGCCGGAAGACCGAAATCGAGAATCTGATTCGTCATGTTCGCGGGCGTAAAGAAGAATGTCTCTGCCGGAAACCTTTGGGCAAGCTGTGCGCGCAACTCGCGGGTGAACTCGAGAGTTCTGCGCGGACCGGGCGTGAGCGAGATGGAGATATCGCCGTCGGAGTTGCTGATGGTAGCGTTGCTGCCGAACGCGAGATTGATGCCGCTGGCGGGCAGGCCGATATTATCGAGAATCATTTCGATCCGATCGGCCGGAAGAATCTTGCGGATTTCGGCTTCGATTTGAGCAAAGATCACTTCCGATTGCTCGACGCGCGTGCCGGTGGGCGGTACGACGTGAAGTTTCATCTGGCCGGAATCGACGTACGGAAAGAAGTCGCGCCCGATAACAGAGATCAGACTCATGGAGCCGGCCACAAAAAGTCCAAACAGGCCAAGCACGATGGCGCGATGATGCAGGCTCCATTCGAGCCAAGCGCGGTAGCGGGTACGGAGTCTTTCAAATTGCACATTGAAGCGCTCATGGAAATGCCACACCCAGTTTTGAGCTACCTTTGGCTCCGGTTCTCCCTCCCTGTGCTGATACAACTCCACTTCAGCAGGCAAAAGGTAATGCATCATCGGCGGGACCAAGGTGCGGGAAAGAAAGTAAGATGCGAGCATCGCAAACACAACGGCCATGGCAAGAGGAGTAAACAGGAACTTGGCGGGTCCACTGAGCAACAGAACCGGCGTGAATACGATGCAAATACAGAGCGTGGACACGAGCGCGGGCGCGGCAACCTGGCTGGCACTGTCGAGTATGGCGTGAACCAACGGATTGCCGATACGCTCGAGATTGCGGTGCGTATTCTCGATTTCGACCGTAGCGTCGTCGACAAGAATACCGACCGCCAGGGCCAAACCGCCAAGCGTCATTACGTTAATGGTTTGACCGAGCGCAGCCAGGATGCAGATGGAGGTGAGGATCGACAGCGGGATGGAGATGCAGACGATCAGTGTGCTGCGCCAACTGCCAAGGAACAGGAGGATCATCAGGGCTGTGAGACCCGCTGCAATGCCGGCCTCGCGCAGCACTTCATCGATTGAATTGCGGACAAAGATGGATTGATCGAACAGCGGCGTAATACGAAGCGCAGGAGGCAGATCCGCCTTCACACGCGGCAGAGCATTCTTAACCCCTTTGACGATATCGAGCGTAGATGCCCGTCCATTCTTCAAGACGGCGAGGAAGGAGGATCGGCGCCCGTTTTGGCGAACAATATTGGTCTGCACGGCGTAGCCATTCCGGACCTGGGCAACGTCCTTCATGTAAACGATGGCGCCGTTCGAAGCGCGAACCGGCAGATCGTTCATAGCCTCGACGGTAAGCGGGCTGCTATTCGTTTTAACCAGGTATTCGAGATTGCCGATGCGAGCAGTGCCGGCCGGCAGGATCAAATTCTGCGCCCCGAGGGCCGCTGAAACATCAGAAGCGGAAAGATGTTTTGCGTAGAGCGCATCAGGATTGATATCGACCATGACCTGTCGGAACTTTCCGCCAAAAGGAAGCGGAACAGAGGCGCCCTGCACAGTAGCAAGGCGTGTACGGATGAAGTTCAAACCGAGGTCGAAAAGATCTTGTTCGGTGAGGCCTTCACCCGAAAGACCCAGTGTGAGAATTGGAACGCTGGATGCATCGAATTTCAGAATGTTCGGCGGGAACGTGCCGGGTGGAAGGACGCGCAGGATAGTCTGCACAAGAGCGGTAATCTGCGAAATCGCGAGGTCGACTTTTACCCTGGGCTGAAAATAGACGCGAATGACTGCTACGCCGGTGTACGACTCCGATTCAATGTGCTCGATATCGTTCACGGTGGTGGTCATGGCGCGCTCGCAGACCGTTACGATGCGCTTTTCCACTTCGTCCGGAGTGAGACCGTTATAGCTCCAGACGACGCTTACAACGGGAATATCGATGTAGGGAAATATGTCCTTCTGCGTGACAGTGGCGGCGAGCGCACCCAGAATCAGGACCAGAACCGAAAAAACGACAAACGTATAAGGCCTGCGTAACGCGAGGTGAACAATCCACATTCAGGCACTCACAAGCATGAAAGGTGACGCCGCCGACAGAGGGTGTGGTTACTTAAAGCCCGCAAACATGCTAAATAGACAGCGAATACCGGCAAAGGCAAGCTGCTTCTCCTTGACCCCCCATTGAATTCATATCACTGATCGGCCTGGTGACTGGCGGCGTATTTCAAAGCGTGCGCGCCATTCGAACCTGGAAGTGGCGAGCTTGTGCACGAATTGTGGACCGGTGCGCGTCAAACAACGTTTCGGCATCCGGTAGAAAGGCTAGTGGAAATTGGCGTCAAAAGCCGCGCAGTCTGGGGAGAACAGTTATATGCCAAATGAAATCGTGCACTACGACGCAATCGTAATCGGCTCGGGGCAGGGCGGAAACCCACTGGCTCAGCAACTGGCCGCGCGCGGGGAAAAGGTAGCGCTGGTTGAATCCGGCAAGCTCGGCGGCACGTGCATCAATACGGGCTGTACGCCGACCAAAACGATGGTAGCGAGCGCCCAGGTGGCGCATTATGCCCGCAACGCCTGGCGGTGGGGAGTGCAAGCTCAGGATGCACGGGTAGATCTACCCGCCATTATTCAGCGGAAGGATGAGGTGGTGGCCAGGTTCCGCTCCGGATGGGAGAAAGCAGTAGATCAGCCCGGCCATCCGGAATGGCATCGGGGACAGGCTCGCTTTATCGGACCGAAGCAGGTTCGGGTGGGCGAGCACACGCTCCAGGGCAAACGGATTTTTATCGATACGGGGTCAGAGCCTGCGATTCCGCCGCTGAAGGGCTTGGACGTAACGCCGTATCTCACAAACGAGACACTGCTCGAGCTGCGCGAGCTGCCGGAACACCTGGTTGTACTCGGCGGCGGTTACGTGGGGCTTGAGTTCGGGCAGATGTTTCGGCGCTTCGGCAGCAAAGTGACGATCGTGCAGAGTGCCGAGCGCATCCTGCAGCAAGAGGACGAGGATGTGACGGCAGAGCTGCAGAAATGCCTGGAAGCGGAGGGCATACGTCTTCTGCTGAAAGCGCGAGCAACGAAGGTGGAGGGGCGGGCAGGCGAGATAGAGGTGACAGTACCCGACGCGAACGGGGAGCAGACAGTGCAAGGTACGCATCTGCTGTTGGCAGCAGGACGAAGCCCGCGGACGCGGCATCTCGATCTCGAAAAGACAGGCGTGAAAACCAATGAGAAGGGCTATATCATGGTGAACGATCGCCTGGAAACCGGTGCGCCGGATGTTTGGGCAATCGGCGACGTGACCGGCGGCCCTGCATTTACCCACATTTCCTACAACGATTACCAGATCATTTACGGCAATCTCTATGAAGGCAAGCAGCTGAGCACAAAGAAACGGCTGGTGCCTTATGCGGTGTATACGGATCCGACCTTAGGGCGCGTGGGAATGACCGAAAAGCAGGCACGCGCGAGCGGACGAAAACTGAAGATCGGCAAGGTGCCTATGACCAACGTGGCGCGCGCAATCGAGCGGTCGGAAACGGCTGGCTTCATGAAGCTGGTGGTGGATGCGGAGACCGACCTCGTAGTGGGCGCGGCGATTCTCAGCTCGGAAGGCGGCGAACTCGTGCAGATTCTAAGCACACTGATGCTGGCAGAAAAGCCGTACACGATGCTGAAGGGTGCGATCTACATTCATCCCACCCTGGCGGAAGGGTTTTTCGGATTGATGGAGAGCGTCAAGGCAGTGTAGTGTGCAGCCGCTTGATCCGAACTTGACATGACTTGCAGCGACGGCAAAGTCTGGCCTCGGTTTTCCGTAAGACTCTGCCGTCGCCTTTACCTTCCTTACCTACGGAGCAAAGTAACTTGAAATGTCAAGGATCAGGTGCGTTGGGTCCGAAGCGTACGCATTAACGGAGCCGTTGCCCACGGGCACGATAGCCATATTGGACGTGACCGCGCCGTCTTCCGCGTTCAGTGTCGAAACCCACGGTTGAGACTGACCGGTTGGCCAGAGGCTCAGGAAGCCGAGCGCACCGGGCGAAACAACCGTACTATTGAGGACAACTGCTTGCGCATTGGAGGGAACATTACAAGAGCTCTTTGTGATGTTCACAGCAGACGTTCCGGTGACAGGCTCAGGCTGAGGGCCGTTGCGCGTATCGAGAACACGGCAGGGCGTAAGGGTGAACAGCGATAAGCCGCCGGCTGCTTGCGGCGCGAAGTAGCCGTTGATATCAATGGCTACGTCGGTCTTATCGCTCGAGTAAACCAGAATGTCTCCGTTCGCACCGGCCGGGACAATCGCGGCGTTAGCTGTTACGGCGCCGGATGCGGCATTCAGGGTCGAAACCAATGGTTGGTTTTGGCCCGCGGGCCACGTCGAGAGATAGCCGAGCGAGCCGCGCGGTATCGCGGTGAAGTTAAGCGAGTAGGCCACAGCGCTAGACGGCACGTTGCACGGGCTGGCAGTGACGGCAAAATCGCGCGTCTGGGCTAGAAGTGGACCACCAGTCTGTCGCGTATCTGCGATGCGACAGGGTATCAGCGGGAAAAACGCTAGGCCCGAACCACCCGGATTTCCTGCCGGGACGAAATAACCGTTGATGTCGAGCACTACGTGACTCGCATTGGAAACGTAGACGCTGATGCTTCCATTTGTTCCAGCCGGCACAATCGCCGCATTTGCCTTCGCGCGGCCATCAGAGTTCAGCGTGGATACCCAGGGCTGCGGCTGCCCGGTGGGCCAGATAGACAGGAACCCGAGTGGGCCGGAAGGCACGGCGGTGACGTTAAGCGAGTAGGCAGCCGCGGTTGGGGGAATGCCACACGCGCTCGCCGGAATCGCGAAATCCCGGGAGCTGGCGGCGGCGAGTTCCGGACCGCCTAAGGGACCGTTGGCGTTTCGCGTATCAGCGATCCGGCACGGCGTAACGGGAACAAACAGAAGGGGGGTGTTCGTTCCGGGCGATGAGCCGCTGCCGGACAGGGTAACGCTCTGCGGAGAATTTGGCGCGTTGTTGTTCAGCATGAGCCAGTCCACAACCCCTCCCGAAACGGGCGGAGTGAAGGAAACCGTAATATTGCACGAGGTCCCGGGCGCCAGCCCACCTATTTCATAATTGATGCACCCATCGGACAGGAAGAACCCGGTATGGTATGCGCCATTCAGGAGGAAGGCTCGGAAATAAAGGATGCCCGAGCCGCTGTTAGTGACCGTCACGACTTGAGGGCCGGATGTTCCATCGAAGTGAAGGCTGGTGACGTTGAGGGAGAGCTGAGGTTGTGCAGCAGCAAGAGCAGTACCCGTCAGAGTCACTGTTTGCGGCGATGCGTCCGCCGAATCTGTGATGATGAGCGAGGCAGTTCTGGCTCCCGCGGCCGTAGGCTGGAAATTTACAGAAATCGTGCAACTGCTTTGAGCGGCAATTGTGTAAGGAGCGCTGAAACCTGAGCAGATGTAAGTGGGATAGCTGAAGTCTCCGGCATTGGCCCCTTGGAGGGCCAGAGTGAGTGTGACGGGAAGGTTTCCGCTGTTCGTAATGGTGAAGTTGGAAGACCAGAAGGAGCCGACATATCTTGATCCGAAATCCAGGCTGGGGACCGACAGAGCTGCCTGACCCCAAGGACTGCGAAGCGCTACCTGCTGCTGCGCCCCTGTCTGGCCCAGGTTGTTGTCCGTCACGGTCAGCGTACTGGCAACGGCGCCACTCTGGGTTGGAGTAAAAGCAACTGAGACCGTGCAACTGTCACCGGCGGTGAGACTATTATGACGGGAGCAATCGGTTGTAACCGTGTCTTGTATAACGAAGTTCGAGTTCGCCGGCAACTGTGTTCCGGCAATTTGGAGCGTATCTGTTCCGGTATTCTGAACCGTCAGCGTCAATGGCGTTGACTGGGTCCCGACCGCAGTTTGGCCAAAGAAAAGCGCGGATGCGTTCGTTACGATCTCGTAGCTTCCAACGTACAAATTCCCTGATCCATCAAGAGCAAGATACGAACTTGGTAGTGTTACCGAATTTGCGGGATAGCCATCCAGCGGAATATTGCCATATGGGTTGACAAGTGTGGTCGCACTACCTGCAACCGTCGAGATAATGCCCGTCGCGGCACTCACCTTTCTGACCACCGCGCCGTCAGAGATATAGATATCTCCCGCCGGATCAAGAGCAACAGCATTCGGCCCCTGTAGGTTTGCGCTGGTTGCAGGGCTACCGTCTCCCATTCCTGCACCAGTAGCAGCTTGGGATGGAGTCCCGGCGACCGTGCTGATTTTATCCGTCGAGAGATCGACCTTTCGTACAACATGATAGGAGCTGTCAGCGATGTACAGGTTTGCGGCGGAATCGAGAGCGAGGCCCACCGGGGAACCGAGGGCGGCGCTCGTGGCGGCCCCGCCGTCGCCGTAGGATGCTCCATTTGACTGCGAACCGGCGACTATGCTGATAGTGCCCGCAGCGGCATCCACTTTGATTACGAGCGCGGATTCGGGGAAATACGCGGATTCGGAGAGATAGAGGTTCCCCGCCGAGTCGACGGCGAGGCTGGTGATATTGCCGAGATTCGCCGTCGTGGCAGGCATTCCCGCTTGAACAGTATTTGTTCCACCGCCCGCGACCGTTGAGATGATGCCGGTTACTCCATCTATCTTTCGGACTACGTTACCGCTCGCGATATAGAGGTTTCCGGCGCCATCTAACGCGATATCACCGGCTGATTGCAGATTCGCGCTAGTGGCCGGCCCCCCGTCTCCAGTATTTCCTGGGGAATAATTGCGGGTGCCCGCATACACGATGTTGCTTTGATCTGCCGGATTGATCCGTTCGATCACGTCCGCTGTGCTGTCCGCCACGAAAATGTATCCCGCAGGATCAACGACCACTCCCCTGATATAGTCAAAACCCAGAGAAGGGATGAAACTCTTGAGCAAGCCTGGAGCAAGCGCCACTTGCGGCGTGATACCTACGCCGTGCAGGAAAGCTTCAAAAAGGAGTGCTCCGGAGCTATCTTTAACAATCACCGCATCCTGCCTCAAACCTGGGCTCTTGGGATTGAATGTTACCGAGAGCGTACAGCCGCTCTGAGCCGGAGCGCAGCTACCGAGAGAGAAGTCTACTCCATATCTGAGCGAGAACGACGGGTTGGCCCCTATCTGCGCCGTTGTAAGCGGAATTGAGATGGTTGTCCCGGAACCTCCGACGGAGGTTTGCGTAAAATCAGCGTTCGCAGTAGCGATAACACCTGTGCCCGTTAGGTCAGCCGCCGTGATTGTTTGGGATCCGCCTGCGATGCTAAAAGACGCAGTCACGGGCCCAATAATGCTTGGCGAGAATGTCATTGAGACACTGCATGTAGACCCGCTTGCAATCGTGCCCGCGCAGTTGTTCGTTTGAAATCCACGCGCCGTATCGCTGCATTATCCTCGATGTACACATTCCCAGCCTCATCGAGCGCCACAGCTAGCGGGCGATTCAATTGAGCGTTGGCAGCAAGGCCTCCATCACCTGAGTACCCGGCAGTACCGGTTCCAGCAAGTGTAATGAGAACTGCGCCGGGCGACGAAAGCTTCTGCACGATATTGGCGCCGCTGTTAGCGATATAGGGGTTGCCACTCGCATCCGTGGCGAGACCGGCCAAAGTACCTCCCGCGGTGGTTGCGGTGACGACCGTGTTTATGTTGCCTGATGCATTCACCTGGCGAATTGAGCTTCCTTGATCGACGAAATAGACGTTCCCTGCTGCGTCGGCAGAAATGTAGGTTGGGGCAATGCGGGCAGCCGTTGCCGCCCCGCCGTCTCCGTTCGGCCCGGCGGTCGGGTAACTGTGGGTTCCAGCAATCGTCCGGATAATGCCTGTCGCGGCGTCGATCTTACGGATGACGTTATTGCCGGTATCCGCAATGTAAACATTGCCAACAGCATCCACGGGGCAAGGTTGGGATTCCAGGATAATTGTGCCTGCGTCGCCGGACCGCCGTCTCCCGAATACCCTCCTGAGCCGGTGCCGGCAACTGTGGTGATCGTTCCCGAGCTTCTGTTCCACAGACCGATCGCCGCACCCTGAGCGAAATAGACGTTTCCGAATTGGTCAGTGGCGAGAGATGCCGGAGTGCCAAAACCACCGCTGATATTCAGGTTCAGCTGGGCAATTTTCCCTGGCACTATCACAATCTGCGGACCGGAACCCGTTCCCTGGACAAGCTTCGTTTGCGTGATGCTGCCGGTACCGTCTTTGACAATAAGGATATCCTGGCGCAAGCCGGGCGCAGTGGGACTGAAGGTAACATTGCAAGCGATTGAATTCTGTGATGGCGTGCAGCCGCTAACGGAAAACTCTACTCCATAAAGTAACGAAACCGAGGGGTTCGCAACTGTTTGGGTGAGCTGGATGGTCACCCCTGTAGGAGCCGAGCTGCTCCCCACCGATACCAACCCAAAGTCCTGTACGGGCGCGGCTGCCGAAGAGAGCTTCAAAGCAAGACCGAGAAACGCCGCGAACAGGCAAGCGGCGTTTTTCGCGACAGGCAGGCAGCCTCTAGACACGAATACGTTGCCAGAAACGTCGCAAAGCGAGGAGACTCCGAGACGGCTATATAGGGACATGTACTTGGGTAAACCTACGTATAGTATCAAAAATGCGATGCCATAGCGGCCTAGGAGAGTACTATCGGTTTGGAGCGATCTTTGGACCTTCGGGACTCGCGGGAGTTAACGGCAGACCCCACTTTTCGGCTATCTCCGCCTTCCGTCGAATTACTTCATCAAAATCTTCAAACGTGCGATCGGCATAGGCGACTGCGAAACTCAAGAGCTTATGTACGAACCGATCTTCGCGTCCCTTTACGGTTTCTAGGAATCGCTGCGGTCCCGACTCGCCGATTGAGCCTAGCAGGTGCGCTCTCGCCGTGATTTCTCCAAAAATCTGGGCCGCTTTTTGGAAGTGTTGCGGGTCCTGCATGGCCTTTGGATTGAAGCGCGCGTGTTGGCACCGATCTCTTTGCTCTGCATCGGTTTCTCGCCCATAATTGCGTAGCCCAGATATCGTTTTGGAAATAGTTGAAAGGCCCGAGTATACATAAAGACTTGCTGGCCCCGGTCTTTGTGAAACTGCGGCGTTTGCGAATCGAGTGCCGAGTTGAGCGAATCTTTCCACTCGATCAACCGAAGTGTGGTCCAGTCTTCCTGCTTCTTGAACCCTTTTCCAAACAGCAGGGCGTAGCGAGCACGCCCCAGACTGCCGGCGCCGGCGAAGCGGAACGCTATGTCCTGAAGCCTGTATTCCATCGGCCGCGCTCTTGGTGGCGCGAGTACATGGGCGAGAAAGCCCGGAATCGCCTCTTTGATCTTCTCCTGGACACGGTGGCTCACCGCTGTCATTCGTTCGTTGAACCGGAAAGCAAACCGCCCGGGTTCCGCTTCCACCGCCAGGGTCTTGATGAATTCAGCTCGCGATTTTTCTCTCGCTTTATGAAGCAGTCTCAAAACTTCAGTTGCTTCGCTTTTGGCGAATGTTCCGCGGTCCCGGATGCGGACCACTCGACGTAGCGTGTCTATGTAGGACCGCGCCGCCAGTTCTGCTTCCCGGACGCCAGTTCCGAATGAATGACCATTGTCAAGGGCAGCCAGAAGAATGCTTATCATCAGCCGTCGCAGATCGATCTCGTAGGAGCCTCTTGTTGTCTCGTCGAAATCATTTATGTCGTAGACGATTTCACCGGTAACCGCGCGGAAGGCTCCGAAATTTTCGGTGTGAAGATCGCCGATAATCGGGCCCTCTGCGTCCGCGAGCGGCCAATCGCGAAACCAGCCGCTGGTT
>Ga0213872_10000328_pt1 | contig 40147 bp, 59 predicted proteins | sample VelepicomBERX_R2_FD_160071 | JGI IMG/M metagenome (GOLD analysis project Ga0213872, IMG submission 160071) | Rhizosphere microbial communities from Vellozia epidendroides in rupestrian grasslands, the National Park of Serra do Cipo, Brazil - RX_R2 | ecosystem: Host-associated > Plants > Roots >... | reverse complement strand
TGCCATGACGGCAGAGACATCGCCAGGATTGCGCTGTAGGGCACCAACCTTGATGGCGCACGCCGTGTCCTTCCAGACGGTCAGTTCCTGGTCGTCGACGTCTTGCACGTTCTTTTTCGCGCCCGCGTAGTCCTGTTTGAGATTCGCGTCCTTGGCCGCAACGTAGGTATTGAGAGCGCCGCAGCCGGTGAGCGTCAGGCACGCCCCGGCGATGGCCGCAAGCGCCAGCAGCATGCCGATGCGGGCGAAGCCGGCCTGCGCTGCCGGCACCGGATTTGCAGGCTCGACGCTCGACGCAGGAACCTCCAAGCCGTGATCCTTGGCATATTTCGCCCAAAGCTCGCTGATGACGTTGGTCAGGAAATGCGCCACGGTAGTCAGCCAGCCAGTGATCGCGACGATGCCGACCGAGGAAAGACCCCATTTCAACTTCTCGTTGATAATGAATTCGACGACAACGACTGCGCCGGTTACGGCGGAAGTCGCTACCATCGTTTGCTTGCTTGACGATTGGTTCATGCTTACTCCGATTTAGGACGGTTAAACAGCTTCGCCAGCCATGCGGCAGAATCGGCGATGACGTTCACATTGAAACTGCGGAAATTTCCAAGATGGCCGACGAACAAGTGGCAATTGACGCCGCCCTTCTTGGCCTCGCACAGCGTCACGAAATTGCTCGGGTCTAATTCAAGGTCTGGATGCAAGTGGAAGGGTTTGATGTGATGGACTTCAAGATTGGCTTTGCCACCACATACGGCGCAGGTCGGATGTTGTGCAAGATGGCTTTTGCGCGCCGCTGGCCAAGCATTAGAACGTTTCGAACTCAGCGGATGCTTGCCTTGCGCCACCCCGATCAGATGTTGGATGATGGGCATTTGTCGGCCTCAAAAAGAAAAACCGCCAGAAGGCGGTTCGTTGAACACATTAATTTATGTGTTTCAGGTGGCGCTGAACTCGGCTTCCTCGGCCTGCCGACGGCGCAACAGCCCGGCGACGACATGGCCGCCGCACTTGTCCCAGGCCTCGAATTGCTCGGCTGCGGCGGCATAGTTCCCGGCGTTTAGGTCCTTAAGCAACGTAGAGCTGGCCAAGTTTCCCCGACCAAGGTTGTAATCGAAGTCGACCAGAGCATCGAACTCACCTTGGGTCAGCGGCACCGTCACCAGGCGATTGACGTCGTTGACGCTGTTCTGGATGTTGGCGAGCAAGTCGGCCTCGGCCTGTTCTTGCGTGATGGTCGAACCTGGCACCACGCCATGGGTATTGCCGTAGCCGTTGGTCCAGACGCCACCACCATCCTGGTAGGCCAGCAGTCGGCAACCTTCGGCGATCTTGGTCAGCGCCAGGCCGGTGCCGCTGTATTGCATGGGAGGATTCATGGCAACGTGTCCTCACTCACCGGAAACTGGCGACCGCTGCGGTATTCCTTCACCATGTGCCAGATTTTGTGGGCGATCATCAAGGCCAGATAAATAGCTGTCAGCCATTGCGCGATATTCGGGACGGGTATCCCGAACAACGTTGCGCCTAGCGTGATTACCGGAGGTGACGTTTTAGCCGCAATCGTTCCCCACGTATCGGCGGTATGCTGCTGCATGGCTTTCCTTTCTTTAGGCGTAAAAAAACCCGCTCTGAGGCGGGTGCTATACTTAAATCTCCTCAATGGGAGACAGAACATGAATAATGACTTTTCCTACGAAGAAAGCCCAATCCGCGCTTGGTATAACCGGCTTGATGGACCTACGCGGTTTTTTGTCAGAGCCGCGCTATGGACTCCAGTGGTATTGTTTGCCGGATTTATTGCCATCATCGCGTGGGTAGCATTCCCTGGCATATTCTCTATTTCACCAGGTCTAGGAATCATCATCGCGGCATGGATTTTGGCGCGCAAACGGTAATCAGCGACTTTCCGGATTTGCAGCAGTAGCAGCCCCCACATAAGGGGCTGATTTCCTTATCCCGCCATTGATGACGCCGACGTTGTTTTTTATCTTGGCCGCCATCGTTGGTTTTGGGAGGGACAGCGGAGCGCTGAGTGTGTTGGCAAGATCAGTTGCTTGTCCAGCCTCGACTCTGCCCTTGAATATATTGGCCGCGCCGCCGCCAGCCGCAATACCAAGGCCAGTTCCAACCGGGCCTCCAATAGCGGAGCCCACCATGCCACCAATTGATGGCAAGCCCGTAAGAACCCCATTTTGAATGAAGTTATATCCTTGCGCTGCTGCCCCTGGATAAGCCTTTGGCGTATTGATGATGTATCCGGCGTCATGCAAGGTCTTGATGTTTTCCAATTCTGGCTCGTTGAAAACCTGTCCTAACTTGCCTTGCAATCTTCCCAGTTCTTGGTGAAAGGCGTTTGCGTTCCACTGGGTACCGCCACTTCCTCTGCCTGCCTTGACCAGTTGATCGGCCAATTGCGCCCGAATTTCGTTGATAGCGTTTTGCGCTTGCGGATAGATTTCCTTCGGCATATTGCCGCGCAGGGTGTTGACGATCTGGCCGAATTGCGCATCTGGGAGGGATGTTATTTTTGTGGCGATATTTTCTATCGGGACTTTCCGATTTACACCATCCGGCCCTGATTCATTCAGAATTGATGCCATGCCATTCGGGTTGTCCAGCGTGTTTGCCCGCAGAGCATATAACTGGCGCGCTTGCTTGAATACATCCTGACCGGCGCTTTGCGCCACATCCATATCAAGCGCCTGTTTCAATGCGCCTATAGTTCCCGAATTTTGCGGCTTCCATACACTATTGAAATACTTTCGCAGGTTTTCCGCTGATTGCACCGTGCTGGGTGCAACCATGGCATCAGGTGAATTTCCTTGAAAACGCGCAACTTGCCTATCCACTGAACCTAATAATGCGGTTCCATCGGTCGAACTTAAAAGCGTTTCTCTGAACTCAGGGTTGCCCAACAAGCTCATGAGATTTTGTGGATTGACCGCGCCAGCAGTGCCAACAGTAGCGGCGCGCTGCTTGGCTTCAGAATACAGGTTATTGATATTCTGGTCGAACCAGTTAGACAGGCCATTAAGCGGCTGCAGTATTGCTTGGCCGCGATCAGTAGGCGTGGAATTTAACTTGCCTCCTGTACTTTGAACAATCTGGTCGCCATAATTATTCAATGCCGCCTGTTCTTTGGCAATCTGTTCGCGCATGACTTTACCACTATCATTTTGCAGTAGGCTAGTTTGATAGTCTTGCCCGGATTGGAACTTGTCGCCCGTGATGTTGCTGGGGCGGTTGGTATCCAACCCTATTTTGTTCAGGGTTGCAAATCTTACGGCTTGCTCATTCATCGGCAATGCGCCGGTTTGCGCAATGGTGACCGGCGCTTCCATGGGCGGAAGCGGATTGGATGGCTGGTCAAATTTAGCCGCCATACCTACCGTCCCGTCGGTGTTCAATTTCAGCCTTGGTTTGTTTGCCATGCTAGTGACAGCATCCGGAACAGAAGGCGACACTGGAGCATCAGAAGGTTGTAGTGTCGGCTCTACTTTTTGCGCAACGACATTCGAACCATTTGGTGGATTTAGCGAAAAATCAGTCGGCGCGCGCAGAATTTTTACTGCTGGCGCGAGTGTCATGTAAAGGTCAGGCGCGACACCACCGGCACTGCTGCCGATATTTTCCAATGGACCTACAGCGCCTGGAACATTCGCTACTTTATTCCCGACCGCCATATCGGCAACATGTCCAATTCCGCCGCCCAACGTTGACATTGCTTGCTTAGCGCCGCCTAAGATGCCACCTATCCCTTCATTGGCGATCTTGGCGGTATCGGAAGTGGGTTGATAGGTATATTTATTCTGTGTGTCTTGTACGGCGTTGGCGGCGTCTTCAAGGCTGCCGCCAGTGAGAAGTGTGCCAGCACCATGAAAACCGCCAGCAATCGTGGACCCAATTCCGCTAGCCCAATTCAAGGCTAGTTTAGCTGGGCCGGTGGCAACATCTCCGACTTGATCCACAAGAGGCTTATGTAGGAAATCTTGCGCAGCATCGATGATGCGTTGTTTTGCTGCGGCGCCTTCCGACAACTGAGGTGCTGCAATTGGCGCCTGCGAATCATGCGTCATTTGATCGACGATTGACAGAGATGATGCCGACTGTGGTGCTTGCTGGTGACCGGCATCTGCCATCATCTGAGCAAGAATATCGCTCATCAGTACGCTCCGAGATCATGCAAAGCCGCAGCCTTTTGTAGCAAAGTCGAATCTTGCGCCAATGATTTTTGCAGAAACGTTTTGGCCTGAATTGAGCCAGGAGTGTAATTTTTATATTGCCATAAACGCGGGTCAGCATTTTGGTCGAATTGAGTTTCTTTCTGCTGATAGGCAACAGGGTCGCGAGTGGCCAGAATTGGTCCAAGCAATTTTGCCTTTGCCTGCATCATCTGTTGCGCACCAATCAGGTTATCTGCCGCCTCGTGAATTGCTTGCGTCGTCATATGCGCATTTGGATTGGCGGATTCAATGATAGATCTTGCCGCATCGGTAGAACCCGTGACGGAGCCTAATTTCGCCACAATTTGATTTGCATTCTTACTCAACAGGTCATTTGCCGTCGCCTCGTCGTTCGCCCCTTGGAAACCTGCTGTTGCCAAAATATGATTGATGTAATTCAATCTATCTGCGCCACCACCAGTAGCAGCTTTATCTGCATACATTTTAATGTTTTGCAGGTTGGAGATAGTGGACTGAGCGTTGTTGTTGGCGACGTTTAGCGCAGTCCATTTCTGAGATAGTTCATCTTGCGACGCTTTGGCAGCTGTCGCCGGTCCGACTTTCGCAGATTCCGAAGCGGAGATCGCTGGCAAACCATTATCTACTGGAACAACGTGCCAATTACCGTTGACATCCATTTTGTTCATAAAGCCATCTGGAGCTGCGCCAGGTAATGTATGAATGCCATTTTGATCGGCGAAAATGGTGCCGCGCAACGAGGTCGGCGCGATGTAGTTTTCCTTGGCAAAGTGTTTGTCCATCAGATCATTGAACTCTGGCGAACCTGGCTTGTAACCGCGTTGAATCAAATCCTTGACGAAATCCGTGGGCATCTGTCCTGCCAAGGTCGGATCGTATTTCAGCGCGTTCTCGATGAAATCCTTTCCTGCCGGATTTCCGATCATAGAGAATCCCAAACCTAATGCCAGCATTTGGCGCGGGGAAACGCCCGTTCCTGCTGGTGGCTGCGTCGAGCCATATTGGGTCGTAGTATTGGACGATGCCGGAGCGATAGGTGGTTGTGCACCATTGACTGCGGGATTGCTTTTCAATGTTGCCTGCGTACGCGCAATCTCGCGCTGCAATGCCGCTATATTTTCCGGGTCTTTCTCGCCCTGTAGCTCGTTCTGTAGAATTTGAAGCCTTCCATAATCCCTCTCTGCCTGATGTTCTGGAGATATGGTTGCATTTTGTGGCATCCCACCATTTGCGGATGCGGTCGGAACTTGGGTGCCTGTGATAGGTGCGCTTTGCGTTGGGGACGCAGAAGCTGATGGCGTGACAGCCGCAGACAAAGTCGGCGCAGGTGCGGGGGAAGTTGGTACCGTAACTGCAGACGGCAGGCTGTAAGATACCCCTTGCGAAGGCGGATTTTGTGGCTGATTCGCTCCCAACACGTTATTCATCATGCCTTGCGCACGGTCAGCTTGGAACTGTGCAATCGCCATATTTTTGTGCAACTCCAAATCGGAATTGATCTTGGCAAGGTCTTCCGCATTAGCAAGCTGCTGCTGATAGCCGTATTGCTGAGTCAATGCCTGCTCGCCGGCCTGCCCAGCGCCACCCAAGGCACCGGTCGCGAGATAGCCAAACAAGCTCATTGCATGCCCCTTGCAGAGTTGATGATGCCCTGCGTGGGCGATGTTGGCGGTGTTGCTGGTGCTGCTGCCGCGCCGCTTTGCGCACCTTGACTCCCCTGCTGCTGGTCGGCCTGCGCCATGCCGTGGGCAATGACGGTATGCATCTGCTGCTGGCTGATACCCATTAGTTGCAGTACGTACATGCCTACGTCTTGCGTAGCCTGCGCGATCAGTTGCGGGTTAATCTGCAGGCCATTCAGCTTGGACAAATAATCCAGACCTTCGCACATGAATACGGTGGCCGCTGGCACCATGACTTGCACTGGCATTGTGCCGCGCGATTGCTTGTACAGTTCTCCGACAAGTTTGGCCGCACCTTCGGCCACGTTGTTGGCGGGATTGCCCGGCTTAGTCAGTTGCGTCACCATTAACTGGTGCGATTGCGGCGAATACATGATGGACAGGCCAGCGGTCACCGTGCGCTGGAAGGCTTGCGCCAGTTGCGGAGGCACCTTCTGCTGAATGGCGTTCTCGATCTGTTCGAGTTGCGGATTGGTGGTTTTGCCGAGCATGTTAGGTTCCCGTGCGTTTCGAGTTGATGATGCCGGCCGGCTTGACTTGCTGGTTCTGGTAATTCAGCTTTTGCTGGTTTTGTGCAAGCTGCTCTTCGCCCAATTGTTTCTGTTGCGAGGCTTGATAGGCTTGTCCGAGTCCACCCAATGCGCCCATGCCGACCTGACCAAATAAATGAGCAGCACCAGCATTGTTATTAGCCCAGTTCGTCAGGCCGGAGAAGAATCCGCCGCTGCCGCTGTTCGCGGGCGGTAGCCCGCTAGGCAGATTCATATGCGATAGATTGTCTGTCACGCCACCGGCAGGTTGAACGGGAGGAAGTGTAGTTTGGGTCGCCAAATTGGCACTGTCACCCGCGCCTTGGGCGGTCGTAATGTTCAGATTGGGATTGGCTGCCGCATTTGCTGCAGTGGGATTGATGGCTGTTTGGGCGGCCGTCGCTGCTGGAACTGGTGCCGCCGCACTCGCCGCAGTTTGCGTGCCGCCAGCGTTGGCAATGTTGCTGGCCGCATCTGAACTGGGAACGGTTTGCGCGACGGTTCCTGTTTGTCCTGTAATTGCACCCGTGGCTGCTGGATTGGCGCCCTGCGCAATTTGCGAATTGACCAAGCCATTTCCCGTTCCATTCGCTGGAGGCAACTGAGTAACATCGCCTGCTGGCGGTGTTGGAACGGGATTTGTGACGCCATCGGCAGTAAGAGCACTGGCATTGGCCGCTTCAAAACCATTGTTGGCTGCTGTGGCGCCGTAAGCAGCGTTATCTGCTGCCACACTATTAAATGCTTGGTCAAGTCCGCCATTGGCATTGACTGAATTGTCGAAATTTTGCAAATCCTGATAATCTCCCGCTGTATTCGCTGCGTCTGTCGCCGCATTGACCCCACTTTCTGCAAGCGAACCAACACCACCGGCCAATCCCATCACGGCACCGACCTTAACCATGGTCTGATTGCCAGTCACTGCTCCTACCACACTGGTAATGGTGCCGACTGTCGCTACAGCGGTTGCTACCTCGGCAGCAGTTGCTGTACCTTCTACGACTGCCGCTATCGCACTAAAACCCATGATTACCCCTCACAATAATTTTGCGGCCATGACTTCTTCTTCGACATAGCCGAGTCGATTCAATATCTTGCGGAAAACCGTGTCCATCTTGGCGTGCCAGACGATCTTGCGGACGCCTTGCGTCTTCAGTTCGCGTTCCGAATACTTGATGAGTTTTATGCCAGTCATGCCTTTGCGGTAATCGGGATGCAGGAACAGCACATCGTTTTGCGCGATCAGCGTTTCAGCATAGTGCAAGTGCGGCTGCACGATAAAGGCACTGTAGCCGACTAGTTGACCGTCGTCGCGTGCCGTGAACAGGGCGATCAATCCGGCTTTTTCCAGCGCGGCGTATTTTTCCCAAATCGGATTTAACGAGACAACTTCCTTGTTTCTGGTCAATTCCTGATAATGCAGCTTCAGCAGTTCCTGGCAATCGCCCATGAAGTCGTAGACGATTTCACGCTGGAAGGAAATCATCGGCGGATTAGGCGTGTTGTGCCAGTTCCAGTGTCGGTTCCTGTGCCAGCGACTGTGCCAGCCGATGGATCAGTCTGATTGAACTGCAGCAGGTTGGAAACATCCGGAACATGGGACGATGCGGTAATCGTCTGAACCGCTTGCACGTAGGCGTTATAAGCGGACAATTCAAGATTATATTTTCCTTGCGCATCGGTATTCAATTGCGCAATCGTATTCAATGCAGACTGATAATTTGCCCCCGCATTCGCTACACTGCTAGACGATTGAATCATCGCATTGGTCTGTGCCTGCAGTGTTGCAATCGCTTGTTGCGTCTGGTTGCTGGCGGCGTTCGTGGCAATGCTGGTGTTCGCGGCAGTAAGGGCGTCCTGGATCGAGGTTTCCGCGTTCAGTTGCTGGCCGGTCAGCGTGTTTTGCGCGGTCTGGTTCGCTATTGCAAACTGATTCGCTGTGTTGGCATTCGTCGCCGCTGCGTTTTCGTAGGTATTGGCGTCCTGCTCGGCAATCGGCAATGCGGCGTTGTAAGCAGCAGCATCGCCAGCGGTGATCGCCATGCTCGAATTAGCCAATCCACTTGCGTTGGCTTGTTCCAGCGCATGCGCCCTAGCCTGTTGCATCAACGGCGAGTTTGGGTCATCGATATTTGCCAATTGACCCTGTACGGTTTGGTAAGGACCGACATTGAGCTGAGTCGGATTCCCTAATTGCGCGGCATTGGTCGGGATCGAAGCGGGAATACCGCTTGGCGTGCCGCCCTTCGCCAGCATCGCACCTTCTGCTGCCATGTCGGAACCCTGTGCACCGCCCATAATGGCGTTGTTCAGTTCCGTTAACGTCATGTTTGGATTTTGCGCGGCGACGTTTTCCCAATACTGGAGTCCAGCCTGATCCGGCATTCTGCCAAAGTCTTCCTCATAGTTCACTGCGATTTGATTCGCAGCATTTACGGCTGACACTGGCGTCATATTACCGCCTGGCGGCGTCGTTGCTGGTGGGGTAGTGGCGGGTGGCGTGGTGGGTTGTGTCGCTGGCGGCGTGGCCGGAGGCGTAGTAGGTGGAGTCGCAGGCGGCGGCGTTGTGGTGTTAGCTGGTGGCGTGGTTGTGCCATCCGTGTTGCCGGTATCGACTTGCCTGAGTTGCCTCTTGCTATTGACAATGCCAGCCGAAGACGCAGGCGCACTTGTCGACGTGGAATTGCTTGATTGAGTCTGAGAGCCTGCAGCATTATTCACACTCGGCTGCGGCGTAGCGCCAGAGTTCAACTGGTTCAGGTAATAGGCGGCGCTGGAAGTCGGGTTAGCCGTCGCATCCTGCAATGCGGTCGGCGCATTCGAAATCGTGCTGGGCGCGGGCGTAGGAGTGGCAGGATTGACCGTCGCACTCGATGCTTGCTGACTCGACTGCGCAGCGTTCGGATCGTTTTGATTGATCGCGCTGTTGATGATGCCGGTAGTCGCTACCATGAATGCGCCTTAAGGAATGGTTGCCGTGGCGGTAGGCCACGTAGCCGAGCCACCGTTTTGAATGGTTTGAAGTGTCACGTCAAGCGCATAGATGTAATTGCCGACCGCTGCTGCAATGGCGGTAATCTGCGCTGGATTCACGGCGACAAAATTTCCGGATATGCTTGGGTACTGCATCGTCGCCCCACCGCCTGGAAGGCCGAGTCCTGCGCTGATCTTGGTAACAATGGCAGCGAGTTTGTTCTCCGAGTTTGTATCGACGCCATAAATTGAATTCAATGCGGGCGTGCTGGTCGATGTGATGGATAGTCCAGCAGAAATAGCCGCAAGATATGTTGCTTGAGCAGATTGAATTGCGCTTTGCTGAGATTGCCATTGTCCAATATTGAATCCAGCAATCCATGCCTGAGCAGCTTGCTCTTGCGCCAAGGTCGCCGCTGGAGTTGGCGTGAATGCCCAGGTTGTCGTGTCGGAGAATGAGCCAAGCGATACGCCAACTATGGGGCACAGAGCAGCGATCTGATCGTGAACGTATTGTGTTGGGTCTTGCATAGATTACATCTCCAACGAAGCGGTTAAGAACATCGCTGGGGAGCTATCATCATAGTTCTTTCCGTAGAACGTTGATGTGGTCGTTTTCGAATATTCCATGGCCTGCAAATAATGGAACCCAAGCTGTGGGTTGAACGACATCATGCCGGTCGATATAGACATGAATTGCGCACCAGCGCCGGTGTTATTCATGGCTGCACTGAAGTTCGGCGTTGCCGACGTGCTGTCCAAGTTCACACCGATATGCGGGCCAGACGAATATCCTGTGCAAGTTTCCGTGTATGAGCAATTTACGAAGGACTGCTGCAATCCATCGACAAAACTTATTCTGTTGCTGTTGCTGTTATCTGCCGAGCGCCAAGTTGGTGTTGCGTAGGTCCAGCTGGTCGTGCTGTCTTGGCATGATGTGTCGACGCGCACGCGGTTGTAGGCGTTGTATAGGGCCAGCATGTTGTTAGTCCCACCCGTTGCAGCGGTCGGCGCGAACTGCATGGCTGTCTGCCCATTTGCAGTCGCGTACATCGTGCCGACGTAGGTAGCCTGGTTTGCTGCTACTGTTACTGTGGTCGAGGTTGCGTCGATCTTGGCGGTGATCTGAACGGCATTGGTCCATACGCCATTCAACAATTGCAGTTGCGTGGTTCCAGCACCAGTGCCGCGCGATGTCGTGCTTGACCAAGCCGGGCCAGTGCAAAGTGTCGGTGTTCCGCTGTTTAGGAATACGAACAGGTCGTAGAGGTTTCCGGATTGCTGATAGCCAGTATGTCCGCTGTTACTATCAAGTGCCAACGTTAGTTGGCTGAACAAATTTGAACTTAGGTATGTGCCGTTATAAATCGGAATTCCGTTGCCACGATAAGGCGCATAGTAAATGCTGGTTGCTGCCGTGATGTCGGAAGGCATTACTGGCGTGTTGCTGGTTAGCGTCAACCTTCCCTGCGGTTCTGGTGTTGCCGAGAAACCCCATGAAGAGGTCGTGCCATTTGTGGTTAAATTTTTACCGCCATTCCCTGCTTGGTTTGGTAACTGGCCCGCTGCCCCTTGGGCCGCGAAGAAAGCTGCGAGTTGTTGGACAAATGCGGTATTCGCCAGTTTAGTTGAATTGTCCGAAACAGCTTGAGTCGCGCACGACAGCGTCGTCATGCATTGCCAGGTAGCCGTCGTCGCGTTGTAGATGAATGCGGCAACCTTCCCGGCGATCAAGTCGCCAGGGTTCAAGGCCGTTCCATCGGCGTGCGTGATGGTGACCGCACCAAGTCCATTTGCGTTGATGGTCGGCGTCGTCGAGGTCGTTGTGTTGGCGATCTTGGCAATCAGCACCAATCCATCGGTATAGGACGTGATGGCAGAATTGATCGACACCACAATTGAATTCACGGTGCCGGTATCCACTGCATACGCCGATACTGGGAGCAGTCCGAATGCCGCTTGAATCAGCGAAAATTCACTGCGTATGGCCGCTGACGTTCCCCTGGTCTGCGCAAGAGGATTGCCGGTAACCGTATAAAACGGATTGGTCATGCCTTATCTTTCGAGTCGTTGAGGCGAATAGATCAAGGTCAGCCCTTGGAACGTATGGGGCTGAAACTGGGCATAGTTGCTATACAAGAGGAAGGAAATGTTCTTCTCAGTCCCTTGCAGGGAAATCTGCGGCGTGCCAACGACCTGCGAATCCCAGGTAAATTGGTCCCAGGTGAACTGATCCCAATAGCCGGATGCGCCGCCAAGCGAAGTGTCCGGCACCGGCGCGGATGGCTGTACATTTGGATCGCCATACCCTAGGTCGTAGGAAAAATTCACCTGCGCGTAGGCGTTGACATAGCCCTCGAACACGGCACGCCGGTAACGCTTGCGCACACGCGGCGATTTGCTATGGTTGAATGGCAGTCTGAGCCATGCCTCGATCGGATTGCCGTCAAGGCTGGTTCCCACGTTGTCCTGATACACAAAGCCATTGTCAGAGCCGAAGTAAGTTACTTCCTGTCCCGCAGCATTTGTATCCGTGCAGATACAGCGCACGTTCAAGCCGTAATTGAGCGGCATGATGCCGTTCGGTGTCTGTCCGGTCAGCCCAACAGCTAACCCAGTGCCATCGGAAAAATACACGCGGTACTGGTTTTTCTGATGCAGCGAGGTCGAGGAAATCGCCAAGCCCTGCTTCTTGTTAATCAGCGTCTGGATTTCGTGGCTCACCGAGTTGTAATCGAAGTCGCCGAACGTCAGTGTCGAGATGACGGTCTGAATGCCGCGCGAGGTCCATCCATAGGTGTCATTGCTGACCGTCTGCATGGTGAAAGGCGAAAATCCCATATCCCAGATCGAGGTAATGAGATTGAAATTCGCCACCGATGAGCCATACAGCGTGAACATGTGGCCCGTGGAGAAGATCGCCATGGTTGAGCCGGTCACGTAAGTGCCGCCTTGCGGAACAAAACCTGTAATCAGGTCGCCGACGCCGATCACCCCCGCGCTCTGGTTCGCATCATAGTTGTAGGGGTTGGCAATACTGCTGACATTCAGGTTTCCGCCTTGGGCCAGAAACAGCATCTCCTTGAAATTGATGACATGTGCAGGCGTGTCTACCGTTGCTCCGGTATGAATCGGCACATAATTCGCGCCGTCGAACTCGAAGGCTGGATTGACGCCATCCACGCCATACATCTTGTAACCGGTGGCCGAACCGCTGAAATTGATGTTACAGAACTCCATCTGACCACCTGGCAAGCGGGTAATCTGCACCGCTGCCGAAGCTGTCGTCGCCAACAACAGGTTGCCGACGCTCAGAATCTCGCCACTCTGGAATGTGCCTGTCTGCGAGGCGATCACCAGCGTGCCGACTAGGTTTGTCGTCCACGATCCAGTCATCAGCAACGATGCCGCTACCGTCGCAGTCGCGCCCGAAGTCACGCCGGTAATCGTATTGCCCGCGTAGATGTTGTTACCCATCGCGGTACAAGTGATCGTGCCGGAACCGGCACCCGTCACGTTGATCGGCGTGCCGCCAAGTGTTGCGGCGATCTCGAACGTGTTGGCGGTAATCGTCGGAACGAGGTAATACGTGAAGTTCGCGGCAATCCCGGTCGGCAGCGTACCGCCAGCAGAGATAGAGAATTGCACCGGCTGTCCCGCTGCCATGCCATGCGCGGTGTCCGTCACGACCGTTGGTGACGCCGTGGTCATGGTCACTGTGGCCGACTTGACCAGCGTGGTGAGCTTGATTTCCAAGCCGAAATTGACTTGTGACCATCCGGTCGAGGTGGCCTTGTACATCAAGGCCGCCGTCGCCCCGATGTTATCGCGAAAGGCGTACACGTTGCCGTTGTAATACTTGACGCCACGCACCGAGCCCGAACCGGGAACCGCCGATATGCTAGTGCGCAGATCGTTCGCCGCCAGGAGCGTGTAATTGGCGTCATCCAGCGGAAGCAATGCGCCATTCTGCTGCGCGGTGCCGGTAGTGACAGCCTGCACCCCGCTATCAGTCAAGTTCTCGCCAGATACGAATACCCCGGATAAACGCCCTACTACTAGGTAATTCTGTGCAACTTCACCAACCACGCCAACATATATCGCCAGCACCTTGGCGGTTGCGCCTGAAGTTGCTCCGGTAACCGTATCGCCGATGTTGATCGTGCCGCTTATCGTCGCCGGCAAAATCCAATAGCTAGCCGTGCTTGGCGATTGATGGCCGTCGAAGCGCTCGAACCCGTAGATGCGCGCATAGCCACCGGTAATGACCGGCTCGTAGTTCTGCGCATCGAAGCACTTGCCAGGGTCTAAGGCAATCGGCGGCGTCATCAAATCCAAACCGCCCTTGAATGGGAAGAACTCGGTCTTTATGTCGCTCATGCCAATTGCGGCCCGTAGCTGGGTGTCGGCAATTGGTTCAAATCGAGCCGGTACAGCATGGTCTTGTATTCCTGTTTGGCCCGAGCGATGCACTCCTGTGCGCCTTCATACAGCCCATAATGCTCAAGCGCTTTCCACACAATCATCTTGTGGTACTGAACCGGAAGGGTGGGAACGTCGGTGTCGTTGACCAGTTGCGTGGCTACCTTGTAATACTCGCCATCGATGGTGTAGCCGAACAGATCAGGAGGACCGCCCAATACGATGTTTTTCTGCGGATCGATGGAATACAGAGAGGGCCGCATGTAATTGGTACGGGCCGAGCCGTACATGTACAGGTTGCGGAACTCGTCGTAAGTCGCAAACGGCAAAATCATCTCGTTCGAATAACCGATCGACGTGGTGTAAATCCGCAGCGAGTCTTTTTTCCAGTCGCCGAACAAGGTCAGCCCTACGTCTGTGATTGGGTTGTAGCTCTGCTGATTGGTGACGGTATTGGTCTGGAAAGAGAACGGAAAACGCAGCCAATTCCAGTCCGTGTGAATCTGCTGCACATCCATCCATGCGGCATTGATCCAGTTGACCAGGCGCAGTTGCTCGCCGGTCACGCCAACCGTTGTGGTCAGATCAGACCCGCTTACGCCAGCCTCTTGCCGCAGCTGGTTCACCAATTGCAGGAACGTTGACATCAGGCGGCGTTAGGCCGGTTCAGCCTTGATCGCGGCCAGCCAAGCGCGACCTTTCGGATGTGGGTCTTCCAATACCGAAAAAGGGAGCGCAAAGGCTGTGCGTCCCTTGGGGATATTGGTGCTTTCCGGATTTTCCATGTTCGGCGTTTGCGGCGTGAACTTGGTTTCCTTGCAGCGCGCCAGAACTTCAACGAACATCCTGCGCATCTTGATCGGCGTATCACGCAACCAACCTTGGGAAATTCCGTTGACCGACAATATGCCATCTGGAGGGGCGCTGTCATCGCCGGTACTGGGAATTTCGACGGTCAGGATTTGGTTCATGAAGGCTTCTTCGCCGATGATGGCATCGAAGTCTTTTTCCTGCGTGACGACCGGGTCGAGATTCTGGCCCTGGTCGACGATTTGATTCCCAATCACAATGTCATTGGGCTTGGCGTTTTTCGGTTTCGGAACTCCGCGCGGCATGATTTCTCCTTGAGAATAAAAAAAGGGCGCCGAAGCGCCCGTTGGTTGGAAGATAATTGCGATTAGGAGGTCTGCGGTACTTGCGGCAACCCAAGGCCAACGTCCTGCTGCGTCGAGGTCACGCCGGTCGCATTCCAGTTATCCGACGAGCCGGGGATGAAGCCGGTGCCGGCGTAGGTGGAACCGATCGTGACGACGGTATAAGCGAACGGCGTCAGCGAGTCCGGCAGACTCGGGAATTGCGGCGGTGCTGTGAAGTTGCCGTTCGAGTCAATGTTGGTGCCAATAGCACCCGATGGCAGCGACGGCGGCAGCGGACCCTGTGCAAGGCCAACTGTGCCGGCTGCGTTCACAGTCCAGACGTAGCAGCAGCCTTGACTGATCTGCAGCGCCTTGAACGCCTTACCCGTAACGGCATCAGTGGTCGGAGTAGTTGCACCAGCCGCACCTGCTACATAGTATTGCTTGCCTTGATTGCAGTAAGTCAAGTTTTGGGTGGTGTAGGTCTTGGCCGCAGTTGCCGCCACACCAGTCAGATTGGCAGTCGCGCCACCAGCACGCGAGAATACGGCGTTCGCCGCTTGAAGATCGTAGCTCATTGTCGCACTCCTTGATTAGTAGTTGGTCGCGCCGCACTCGATGCGCAACATCCAGGCATCGTTGAGACGGACGGCGTTGAACCAGGTCGAGGCACCGACATAGCCGAACATGCCGAGTGGGTTGGCGTGGTTGATGTTGTTGGCCTTGAGGACGGTTGGCGTGATTGCGCTCATTCCTTTCAGTGCGACCTGACCCCATGCCTTAGCGGCAACTACGAGGTAGGGATAAACGTCCACGTTGGAACCGCCGACCGAGACCATGCCGTTCAAAGTGGCCGAACCAGCCGCGAGGAAAGGCACAAACAATGGCGAAGGAATGAACCGGAATTCTTCACATGTGCCCAATTCACGCGCATGCACTGGTTTCGCTTGGCCGTATTTCGCCACAGGCGTGAAATCAGGCAGATTACGGACATCTGCATTGCAATCCGTGTGGTGGAATACGAGGAAGCCAGGTTCCACTGGGATGGTAGCGAAATTCACCGACGGCGATAGCTTTTCGGTGATGCGCTTGCCTCGGTTCGATTCGAGAATGCGCGCCGCCAAGCGGAGTTTGCCAATGCCGAGAGGAGTGTTCACACTGGAGCGGCTAGAACCGTTGGAATACACCACTTGGGTGCCAGCCTTGAGTTGACCATAACGAACCAGTTCGAGAATTTCACCCATTGTCTCGCCGGTAATGGTCACCATTTCCTCGGAGAGATTGTCTTCGTACAGCAGCTCAGTCTTGCTGGTGATTTTGAACAGAATGCCGAAGTTTTGCAGCGTGACGGAGACGTCTTGAGCGCCAACGGTATTGGCGTTCGGCGTCACACCTTCCGACAGGACGAAGCTGTTAGCCGTGATTTGCGGCGTGCCAACGTATTGGTTAGAGCCAATCCCCGACCCTGTGCTGACTGCGCCGAACGGCAAGATGCGGCGAAACACGAGGGTATCGGTATTGTTCTTCGGCATCTCGCGTTGCTCGCCGAAGTCGCCCAATACGATGATGGGTTGAGCATGTTCCAACATGCCCTGCGCAGCACGGATTAGGTTCCGTGACGCGACTGTGGTATAGCCTTGTGCAGACATTTTATGACCTCATAAAGAAATGGTTAGTAGCCCCGCGCACGTTTTTGTTCGCGCTTTCTCGCTTCGTGTTCCCAAAACTCTTTCTCAGTCATGTCGCTTTCGGCTTTGACTGGAGGAGGTTTGGCGCCACGCTTCGGCGCTCCCGTTGCAGCTTGCAGAGTTTGTTGACGCTGTTGCGCCAGATTGGTTGCTTGGTTGGTTTGAGTCTTGGAGGATTCGAAGGCGCGCAGCAGTTTGGCGGCGTCACGCGGGTTGTCGGAGGAACCGAGTGCCTGAACTTCAGGGGCCTGATTCTTGATCCATTCCGCGTAGGCTGGTGAATTGATCTCCTGTATCCAATCCCCACTTCCAACAATGGAGTCGAGATGGGCACCGATCAATTCGGTCCTGACTTGCCCAGTTCGTTCTTCGACGATCTTGTCGATCGCCGCTTGGTCGAACTGTTGTACTTGTTGAGCCAGATGCATTTGAATGCGTGCATCCATGCCTTTCTCAGTCGCCTCCGCCCAATCAGGGTGTTGGCGTTTGAGTGCTGCCCATTCAGCAGGGTCTTGTATGGCTTGGGCTACCTGGGCCTGAGTCGGAGCATTTTTAACATCGCCAGTGGCAGCCTTGGCTGCGGCCAGCAATTGTTTAAGCTCTTGCTCATTCCTACGTAATCCGCCTACGTGACCGGCCAAGGTGTTATAGCCTGCCTCGAATTTTTCGAGCCTTGCCATAACATCTTTTTGAAACGCTGCTTGAGGGTCGTCTTGTTGATCGCCTTTGACTTCGGTCTTGGCTTCCGGTTTCGGTTCTGCCAGTGGCTTTTTAGCGGCCGGCGTTTCCCCATTTCCTTCTGCTTGGACTTCGTTCCATAGAGCGGTGTTTTGCTCAAGTATTTGTTCAGGCGTCAAAACCTCTTCGCTCATAAAACCTCGCTGGCAAATTAAACAGTGACAAGTGGGACTACTCCGGCCTGTCGTTACTTGCTAGGGCCGCCGCTTGCTGCGGCAGTGCTAACAATTCTTTGTATGCGGCGATCTTTCCCCGCATGTATTGGGTTTCGTCGTGATCTTTGGATGGCGCTTCCAGGCGCGTTCTTTCGATCTCGCGCAGCTTTTCTAGGTGGCGAGAAAACTCTTTCCAAAACTCAGACTGAAAATTGAAATTCATGGGCAATAAAAAACCGCCTCGAGGGCGGTCTTTGTGAAATTGGTTTTGGTTAGTCTAAAATTCACATTCGCGTTTTTCGTCGCGCGAAGGTGATGTATTCCTCTGGCAGCGTCGGTGCGCCGCCGTTGAGAAAGCCAGTCGTGAAATTGAGCGGCTGACTATTCAGAAATGCAGAAGCGGCAAAGGGCCCAAGATTGGCCGCCGTGAAATTCATAGCCTGATCGTTCAGCATGAGGCCAAGATTTGGCACGATGTTCGCTGGCGTCATCGCAATATTTATTCCACTTAGTCCGACTGTCCAAGACGGCATTACCGAACCTTGCGTGAAACTTAGGTTTTGCGCACTCGGATTGATTACCAATCCCATGGCAACAGATGCCTGCGTGAAATTTGACGCAGTACCAGTCAGATTCATTCCGAAATTCGGCGCGACTGTGCCCTGCGTGAAGGTCGGCGTCGAGCCGCTTAATGTCAGAGCGGTTCCTTCTGAAACGTTCGCTTGTGTGAAGGTGAAGCCTTGGCCGCTTAGGTTAACGGTGACACCCCCTCCTGAGATATATTCCCAAGCGCCTATCGTTGGCGTACTTGAACTACGTGTCTGGTTAATAATGTCCAGACCGCCCGTATAGCTCGACTCAGGCGTACCAGCATTGATCAAGTCGGCGCCTGACTTGACTCTAAAATCACGCGATGAGGAGTTTGAGTTATTGACGAACTGGTTTGCGTAGGTCTTGCTTTTTAACGAATGCGAACCTGGCGCTGTTGTGTCGCCTGAACAGTTATAGTCGCTGGAACCCGATGTACCCGACTTGAATGCTGTCCCAAACCCCATCGAGACGCAATCAAGATAGAGCGGGGAATCATAGTTACCGCGGAATCCGTAGTTGTTTGCAGACCCTACCTGAACGCTGGTGATCGCCACAAAGATCGAGTTCGACCCTTGCGAAATACAACCTGTACCACCAGCATTATTCAGCGCAAGGCAGTTGACTGCGGTTGCGCCAGTGAGGCTTATCGCCCCACTACCGCTGCTCGTAAAGCTACTCTCGCAGACCAGGTTCTCAAAGACAGAATGCGTAGCCGTTCCGGTCTGGGAAATGGCTGCCTGCGTCTGACCGCCATCAGAAATTTGTAGCCCCTGCACCGTGACATAATCGGTGGATACCGCAATGACTGCACTTCCTGACCCGGTACTCGTGGCGCGCAACCCCACGCCATACGATTGGTTGTATTGAAGCTTGTTAGTGGTCTTGTTGGCGTTATCGTAAAACGACTGCCCGCTTCCGCAATTGATCGTGATCGTGTGGCTGGCGTCCGTCGTGAAACCAGAAACATTCCCAAGAGGTGGAGTGCCTGTGAACTCACTATCGTTATATAGTTGAATAACGTAGTTATTACCATCCGTTACAAGGTTAGATGGAATCGAAGCAATTGCCGCCGACAGGGTGGAATACTGTCGACTCGACGTACCAACCGTCTTAGTGACAGTGCCCATTACGCCACCTTGGTTGTCGCGCCAATCACGTCAGTGGACTGCATAGAAATAATCGGCGCGGTTCGTGCTCCAGAAAACTGTGAGGAATTCGGGAGCGCCGACAAGTTCAGAAGGTATGCTTTACGTGGATAAGTTTTTCCATGCACCATCAGTTCTCCGAGTATGTATCCCATCTGCAGTATCTCGGCGTGCGTTCCCAAGATAGGAGCGCTAATGATGCGCCAGTTTGCGTTTGCGAGTTCTTCAGAACCCCATCCCCACCCGTCTGGCTGGACGGTGATAACTTCTCCAGCCTTGATTGCGTCTATGGCGGTGCCGTTGTCTACGATGGCGACCAGCAGTTCCATTTCAATACCCGTATGCAGATACCAATGTGTCGCCACCGTTGGCTGTCCAGAACGAGGCGAGGTTGGAAGTCCATACTTGTGTATAGTCAGAGTAAGCTGGCGTTGTGCCAGTCCCAGTCCATGTCGTGGTGTAACCAGGGAGATTGGCGAACGACCCGGCAATGTAGGGAACCCCCAAGAACGTTGCAACCCCTTCAAGGGTAGCTTCGTTCGAGATCAAGTCTTCGAATTTCACTACATAGGTACTCGGATCTGTAAGCCAGCCGAGATAACTATCCGCTACCTGGAGCAATGTTCCATCGGGAGTAGGAATGCCGATTGCGGCCATGATCGTGCCCTCTGTTACCGACATCCAGTTGTAACGCATCCAGCTTATCAGCGTATTTCGCGGGTCCCGTTTGATAAAGACGTGCTTCGTGGTTCCGTTGGGGAGCGTTTGTCCATATGGTATATGGCTAACATCTGGTACAGGTTGTCCAAGTAGCTGCACAGCCTTCAACAGTGCATGGGTCCCTGACTTCGGGCATCCATTTACGCAAATCGTCATTAATTAAGCTGAATCAGCGCAGTGGTACTACCATTTGTCGGCATCGTCAACGTCAACGTGCCAGCAGTAATCGTCTGCGCGCCGAATGTCCAAGAGCCGATAGCATGGTTGCTGTTGGTTGTGTCGTACAGCAAGACCGTATCGAAAGCGGTGGTTAGGGTCACGTTGGTGTAGACGATGTTCGCGCCTGGTTGCCAATAGGCGGTCGTACCGGAAGTTGCAACCGTCCCAGCCGTAGTTGCAACTCCACCAGCAGAATAGTTTGGCCCGCTAACTTCGTTGGTCGCAGAGTAGGCGGTAGTCGAACCGCTGATCGATGCGGTCGTCACATACAGCGCGGCCTTGATCGTGTCGCTGTTCAGGTTGCAAGTCTTGGTCAGAATGTCCGACTTGAACTGCACCGAGATGGCTTGCGAGTTAGCCATTCATTCCCCCTTGTGCAGCACCTACGATGTTAGGTTTTAGCTTGATGTCCACATCGCGGCGCACCAGTTCACCATCTAGGTAATATTCGGTAGCAGTGATAATTCCCTGCGGATGGTCCTGCACGAAGACCTTATCTGTCAGTCTGTCGCGCTTGACCATACCTTTGGTGGTGTAAATCTTGCCGCGATGGATGATGTTGGCGAGGCACCATTCTTTTACTTGGCCCCACTTCATCATGCGCCCATCATTTTCTGTACCGTGGCGCGGGCGGCGTCGATCTTTGCATTGAGTGAATCGAGCGTTGATTGCGCGGTCTCGCATTGGCCTAGCAGCGATTTTGCTTTCGCGTTCAGATCGTCGATTTCAGCTTGGGCGGTCACAACGGCCTTTGCGTGGTGTTCCGCATGTTGACGTTCAATGTCCGCAACATCACTTGCAGCCTTGGCCCGATGCGCATCGGCCTGCGCCCGCATCTCGGCCAGCATTTTCTCTGCTGTCATGCTGGCTTCCTTGGTTTTTTCATCGAAATTGCGCTGCGCTTGTTGCTCCAACTCGTCGCAACTTTTCTTGATTGCTGCGGTGTCTTGTTTGATCTTGCTCAATTCAGCTTTCGCCGCGATGGTTTCCTCTTTCAGGATTTCCTTCTGAGCGGAAAGTTCATCGAAATGCGTTTGCAGGCTGTCGAATTGGCTCAACATGTCAGCAGCATCGGCCAATCCTTGGAACATCACCTGGAAGCGCGCGATAGCTTCTTTGCCATTGGTAAAAACGCTCATGGTTAGCTCCAGGATTTCGGGGACAAGGCGCGGCCGCATAGCGTGACTGTGACAGCCGTACCTGAACCGCCAGCAGTGATGGCGCGCAGGTAATAGGTCATCTCCAATACCTGCTTCAAGCCGGCACTGGTGAAAGTCAGTGCCACACTGCCGGGGTCGCGCAAGGTTTCCCAGTTCACGCCATCGTTTGAGCCTTGAATCGTGACAGTAGCGCCGCCAAACGTGCCCTCAATCTGGATGGACTTGTCTGAAAAATCGGTCATGGTGACCGCGACGCCGGTATCGGCATTACCAAGCGCCCATTGCGCGGTGAAAACGGAATTAGCACCCTGCGGTGTTCGGTTCACTGTCGGATTGATGATCGCCATTTACATCCCTATCTGCGGTTGTGCGGTGGGCACGTTTGTGCCAGTCGGCATAGTAGGTTGAGAGAGAGACTGATTGATCACTGCCATATGGGCGTCGTGATCACGGCCCTTAGCTGCTTCCAATGCTTCATGGGCGCGGTCCATATTTTTCTGGCGCGAGTTTTCTGACGCAATCAATGCGTCCTGCTGCATTTTTGCTTGATCCAACTGTTGGTCGCGGGTTGCGATGTCTTGCTCGGTCTGCTGTTCACGCTGCGCTTTGTCTTGCGCCAGCTTTTGATCTGACGCAGTCTTGATTTGCGCTACTTGCAGTGCGGTTTGTGCACGGAGCTGCTCAGGCGAAGGTGCGGGTGGCTGCGCCGCCTGTTTCGCAATCTCGGCGTCCGTCTTGAGGATGTCGGTCGGGTCGATATGCTGCTGTTTCAGCACAGCCTTATACAAATCAGGCCAGTTGACCAATGGGCCGATGACCGGATTTCCTGCGTACTGAAGCTGCTGCAACAGAGCCTGCGTGGCAGAGTCCCTGACCAGCAAGACCGATGTTCCCCGTGCATCGACTTGGAAGTCGCCCTTGCATTCATCCTTCGCGCCGTAGGCCATGTACCAGTCGTAATAACGACGGATATGCGGACGCGTCACCATGTCGTCGAACTGTTTGACCATGCGGCCTAGCACGACATTGGAAGAGTTCATCAGGAGCGTCATGCCGCCGACCGTATCGGGAGCGGTGCCCTTCTCCCCCTGGGCTAATTCCGGCACCATCGTCTCGGCATCGATGAATTCCTGTGCCATCTTGATGATGGTTTGCAGTTCTTCGATGTGAGAGTCAATGTTGAACGTGGAAAACACGTCTCTAACATTTGCGTCCGGAGAAATCTTAGCCCACAACTTGCGGGCGCTGATTTCCCACCGGCCGTCCATCGGCACGATGGCCTGTGTATCCAACACCACTTGCGGGCCGACACACACGGAGGCGTTATCCATCACTTGGCGCCAAGCAGCATTCAATACCCGCTGCGCAGCACGGCACAGACGCGGAACACCGTATCCCCACGGCGTTCCTTCGACCTTTTCCCAGACCATGAAGTCGTAGGGCAAGTCGCCGGTCTCAATCGGATTGAGATAACCCTTGATGACCGTTTCATTGACAATAATGACGCAGCCGGAAATGGATTCTGTCAGGCCGTCAGGAACATTCACGCCACAGGCGCGTAAATCTTCCGGCAGGAACTCACCCCAGTATTCCCATAGCTGGAAATGGTCTTTACCTAGCGGGACTTTTCCTTCTGATTGTTCCTTGACGTTACGCTCAGATACATCCGGAACTGCGGTCGGCCCCTGTTCAAGAACAAGGCTGATCTGCTCTTTCAGATAGCCTGGTTGCTTCGTCAATTCCCGCAGTTGACGGGAAGTGACCATGCGTTTTTCGAAGATGCCTATGCCATCATGCACATCCTCGCCACATCCTGGGTCTGGGTACACGTCCCACGGGTCAACCCGTTCGCTGGCGGGAGATTTTTCTTCCTCGATCTCCAGTTTCCAGACGTTCGTGCCGTCGATCTTCTTGTAGGCCTTCTTGACGCGGTTGACGACAATCGGGCCTTTGACAACGCCAGTTCCCAACATCGCCGCGTCGTGCAGCATCTTGCGCAGTTCGCCGTTGTAGTCGCACTCGATCAATTGCTGGTCGAGTTCGTCTTGCATCGCCTGCGAGGTTTTCGAGGCGATTTCCAGTTGTGCCTGCGCTTGTTGCGTTGGGTAGGCCCACTGCAGCGCGCTTTGCATGGCGCTGGGTTGCGGCGCGGCCTGCGGTTGCTGTCCTGGCGTTGCAGGTTGCTGCCCGGATGATGGCGGCTGTCCTTGCTGCTGATTCAATTGATTCAGCGCCTGCGCTTCCTGCAACGCCTGTTGCGTCAGCTTTGGATCAGGCGTCGGCTTCAAGCCCCAATTCCGGTCGTCAGACGGCAGCACCATGTTGGCGACGCGCGCCTCGGCAGCATTGGTCTTTGGTCGCGTGATGTTGACAAATACGGTTGAGCGTTGCGGCTTGGCCTGCTGCTTCGTGACCGGAAAACCGGCCTCCACACTTTCCATCATAGAAGCGGCTTCTTCAGCAGGCCGGTCTCGACCGTTGTATTGGTCGAGGTCTTCCAGCCAGCGTTTCTCTACTTTTGAGGCTTTACGTGCTTCTACCCACTGATCACGGCGGATTGCTAACGATGCGCCAAGGAGTTCAAGGCGATCATCATCGATCGCGTTCATTTCCTCGGCGGTCATGGGGTCGTTCGCTAACGGCTCCCCGGCATCGTCTGCTCCCGCCTGATCGTAGGCACTCGTCATCAGTTATTCCACTCGATTTGCGCGAGGTTGAAATTGATGTCGGTTGTTGCAGTAGCTGCATTGCCGGTAATCGCAACGGTGATCGGCGCGTTCTCGGTCAACGTCAACGTGGTCGGGGCGGTTGGGGCTGCCACCGTCGCCCCAAGTTGCGTGCCGGTATGGAACGCCATCTGGGTGTTGGAGTTTTGAGCGCCGTATTTGACGATCTGCGCTTCCATGATCCAGACCGTGCCGTTACTGGCGGTGACGCCAGACGAGGCAATCGTCGTGCCGCCAACCAAAGCCGAGCCGACAACCGGATTGGTTGCGTTCAGTACGATCTTGATGGTCTTGTTGTTGGCGGTCGCGCCTAACGTGCCGGTCGCAAGAATCGTCGCCATGCGGTTGGTGGCGGACGGAATACTGAGGCCGTCAAACGCATTCGCCGGAATGGTCATCACCGCCAGCACATAATCCGAGCCAGTGGCCGCTGGCTGAGTGGGTGTGGCCGGTGCGGCTGGCAACGCGAGTGCCAGCATGCCGGAGCCTGGAACCACGGTAGACGACGATCCCGCCGCATCATTTGACGTATAAGTCGGCTTGGCGTTCTGTCCTTCGAAGCCGATCAGATTGCCGGCAATGTCGAAAATGGCGTCGATGAAGTATTTACGTTTGACGACTTGGTTGCCACTGGTAGTAAGTGCCATTTCATTTCTCCAAAAAAAATAGGGCCACATGGCCCCAGCACGAAAACCCTCGGATGAGGGGAATTAGTAGCCGACGTCGCTGTAGAGCGGCGCTGCATGAATCTGTTTTGGGATGACGCGTTTTCGCTTCAAAGGCTTGGCGAAGGTCAAGCCCAAGCTGTCTGCCATGTCGGGAGAACGGAATCCACGTTTTTTCATGTCCTCCTTCTTTTCCATCTTCAGGGCGTTGTTGCTGTCGTAGGAATAGCGAATCTGGGTCAAGTCCGCTTGCAATTCGTCAGAGTCAGGAATTGATGCAGGTTGGGCCTCCAGCCATTCCTTCATTTCTCCCCACATCTCGGCCCGCTTGTTGACGTACTTCAAGGCGTCTATCGGGGATTCGCCGCTATTGACCTGCACTATCTCGCATTCACCTTCAGGGACAAGTTCGAGCAAGCGGTCGTAGACGCCAGCTCCCAAGCCGCCAACGTCAATTGCGCATTGATCGGCGCCGACTTCCTTGATGGCCATCCGCACAATGCCGGCAACCTCCATCGTGTTTTTTTTGGTATAGCTGCGTATCCAATGGACGATGCGGCCTTGCCGGAAGGTGATCGATGTTCTGTCAGTACCGAATCTGGCGGGGTCTACTCCAAGGCGCTTCTCGCCGTAGACTTCCGGCTTTTCGGCTTTCCTGGCTTCCATTACTAAGCCAGCGGGGATGTAAGGATCAACGCCTGATACTTGAAAGGCTTCCGCTGCAGTCGCCGGATATTCCTGCTTGAACAGCAAAGGGTCTTTCAGTTCCACGATCTTGGCCCGGCGCCAGACCATTTGAGATAGGTCTAGGTCGTAGGCCTCGCGATAGGCAGATTCTTCAGTGTCCAACCTGAAATTGTGAGGCACTTCTTTCCGGTATTCTGGCTGCCAATACCAAGGAACGAAGATCGCAATGTATTCCGACAATCCTGCTTCAGCGTCTTGCCATTCCTGATGAAAGTAGTTACCTACGCCATTGGCCGTCGATTCCTTGAAAATCTCAGTGCCGTCTTCATCAGGAATAGCCTGGATAATCCCTGCAGCGTGTTGTTGTGCGTTCGGCCAGAACCCGACTTCCGAACCATGGAAGAACTGAACTGTAGAACTGCGCCCGACTGCTTTGTTACCAGCCGTGCCAACCTTGTAGCCAGAGTCGAGCTTATCGAAATGCAGTTCCTTGGCATTCGCCGCGTTGGTGCTGGGCTTGACTAAAGGATGGCAATTCTCGTGATACCGATTGGCGATCTCGAACAGATTGGCCGTGGCATCATCTTCGTGAGTCAGGATGAAGGCACGGACTCCGCGCGTATGCGTCACGCGCCAATAAAATCTGCCCTCTATATAAGTAGAGCATCCCTGCTGCCGGCCTTTTAAAACAATGGCCCGGACTTTGCCGGTCTTCGCCCTTTGCTCTTCTACCCGCTTATGGATGTAGAGCTGGGCTTCGTTCAGTTCCAAGGGAACGATGCTGCCGGCCTTGGTGCGGATTTTTAGACACTTGTCAGCATAGTGGATGAAGTCGTCCTTCAGCCTCTGCCGGATTACCCGCTCGCTTTCATCCATTTCGCTAAGTGGTATTGCTTGCTTTGATATAAACCCGCGATTTCTGGCACTTTTCTAATACCAGCTGACTATTTCAGATCGTCTAAGCACGCTTCGTGCGTCGAAATCGTTGCGTCAATGACCTGCGTCGGCTTGCCGTAGCCGCGATCGATGATGGCTTGCGCCGCAGCCAAGCGCGCCTTCTCGCTCTGGCCTTCCATCATGATTGACTCGATTACAGCAAGGGCGGCTGGCGAGCGCTCCTTACACGCAGCAACCAAGTCGAGTTCCGCCTGCGTTCTCGGTGGCCTTCCGCCAGGGTTGCCGCTTTGCCCCTTGGGGAATGGCTTGCCTGCTCCGCGTGGTTTCTTGGCTGCTTTTTCGCTGTTCTCAGCCAAGTTTTTGACTTTCTTTGCGACCATGCAGATTACCGACCACGCCCACTCTTACGCATCGGCCGCTTGATCTGACCGTTGATGATGCCGTTGGCCTTGGCGTCGATCTTCTGGGCAGCGGATTTACCCATGCGTCCGGAGTTGACAGACTGAGTTGCTCGAGCTTTGGCATTCTTGGCGTGATTCGCGTCCTGCATGGGGAAGCCCTTACTGCCCGGCAGCCCGAAATCGGACTTGGGGAGGGCGTCACGCGCCTTAGCGGTGAGCTTGCCCATCACATGCCAGCTTGACGCTTTTTGTCGCGGGACTTCGCCATTTGATTCCAGGCACTGCGGGCATCAGTCGGAGATAGCATAGCGTTGTCGTCTTGATCATCGCTGTCGTCGCCGGAACCTTGCTGCAGCATTTGGCCGGCAATGGCGAGGGCGTCTTCCACGTTGTCGGCGGTTTGACTGCTGGATTGGCCGTCTTGGCCCGATTGATCGCCGGTCGCGCCTTGCGCGCCGCCAGCGGAACCATCGGCGGATTGGTCTTGATCGTCTTCGTCGCCCTGCTGGTAGATTTGATACGTACCATCAGGCAATGCTGCGATGCAGACCACCAGGCCGGTTTGGTCGCTGGCCGGGTCGCCGGTAGTCGCTCCTTGGGTTGGATCGCCCTGCGTCGGGTCACCTTGGCTCAAAGGAGAAGCGCTGGATTGGCTCATTGGGTTACCTCGGTGGACTGGTGGGTGACTTCAGGAAGCGGGTCGGTGGCGTAGTTGTCTTGAATCGGCACTTGGGCCATGTTGGCGAGCACCGGAAGGTTGTTGCAGATAGTGCCCATCAGCCGATGGCAGGCGTTGGTTTCGTCTGGATCGCCCAAGGTCAGAGCCTCGATTGCCATTTGGCCGTTCGGACGTTGGTACAGGGTGATGCTGGCCATGGCGATGCCAGGCGATGCGTCGGGAGCGTCAGATTGCACGGCTTCGGAATGAATGATTTGGCCGCTCATGTCAGACCTTCCCGTCGATGACGCCAGTACCAGAGCCGAACGGACTGTCTTTGGCGACTAGGCCGGAATCGGGGACGGTTTTCACCGGGGAGCCTTGTTTGCCGATTCCCTTGCCGTCATCCTTCGGGATGTCGCGGCCCATCGTGGATTTGCCGGGTGGAACGGGGACTTTGGTGTTATAGCCTTGGTCTTTCGCCATCATTTACTCCAATTTGTAAAAAAAACCCCGCCACCTCGCGTAAAGGATGGCGGGCAAAATCCATGATTGAGTATCACGGAGGGAGACGCTGAAAATTCGGTCCCAGCAAGGAGCCTGCTGCGCTCATGGGGATTTACCGCCATCACGGCGGGAGAAGCCTACTTCGCCAAGTCGGTGCGCAACTTGGCGTCACGCTCGGCGTCGATTAAATCCATTCCCAGCTCGCGGCGGATGGTTTTCGTGTCCGGCAATGGCTTGCGGTGCGCTGCGCGGTCGTCTAGCCAGTGCTTGACCGCTTCCTTGGTCGGCTGCTTCGGCTTGTCCATCGCGCACCTCGCGGGGCCAGGGTGAGATTATTCACTGAAATAATATAAGTTTTTGCGAAATAAATCTTGCTTTTACTTATATTTTGACTTATAATTACTCACATGAACTCGATTAAATGGTCAACCAAGGCAATCAAGCAACTGCTCAAGATCAATAAGTCCGAGCAGGTGAAGATCAAGAATGCCGCCGAAGAACTGGCAACGATGCCGGAAACTCGCAACGTCAAAGCACTGACCAACCACAAATTCCAATATCGCCTGCGCGTCGGTAACTATCGAGTGTTTTTCAATTTTGACGGTGCAATTAACATCGTCTATATAGAGGAAGTGAGGAAGCGCGATGAACGCACCTACTAATATCCAAGTCATCAACGACCAAGACGGCAAGCCGGCCTTTGTCGTGATTCCCTACGCTGATTACGCAAAATCGCAAGAAAAGCTCGGCGATACATACGTACCGCATGAAGTCGTTTCGCTAATGGTCGACAACGACTGGACTATCACGCGTGCCTGGCGGGAGCATCTGGGAATTACCCAGGCCGACATTTCGGAACGGCTCGGCATCAGCCAACCGGCGTATTCTCAGCAGGAGGCATCTCCGAATATCCGGAAGGCGACCCGCGCGAAAATCGCGGAGGCACTCGGCATCACGCCTGAGCAGCTTGACGTCTGACCGTGCGATCGGCTTCTGAAATGCAAAACCCACCGCAATGGGTGGGTTCTATATAGAAGAGGTAGAAAAGCCCTCTCGCCTTTTGAGAGAGGCTGCGCAGGCCAAGCAGACGGTGATCGTTACGTCTGCCCTCAAAAGGCGACAGGGTTCTCCTGTCAAAACGCTAGAGGCAACTTGGGTATCAAGCTTCTCGGATTAAGGATTCCGCGCCCGGCTTTCGCCCAAATTATGCCAGCAGGCCGACTTGCGTCAGAGTCCAGCACTGACGGCATGCTAGCATGCCACATTCACTATTGCAAGCGATTTTTACAACTCCATATCATCAGCCAGTTTCCGCATAGCGTTACCAGCCGCCATGCGTACAAAATCATTCAAGGTCTCGACCATATCCTCTACCTGCTTAATGCATCGGCGGTCAGCAGATACTTTGAGCGTCCCGCGTCCGTCGCAAACCCTGCAGGGATCGTCTGAAAGGATCGGGGCACCGAAGATCGGCAAGTGCCCCTTTCCGGAACAAGCCGGGCAAACGTCGTTCAGAAAATGATCGAGCGATACCTTCGCCACAATAGGAGCGAGGATATGGCTGGGCCATTTTCTGGTGACCGCTTTGCCTGCGACAATCTTTATCCAGCTTTCCAACAAGTGGTTATAGCTGGTGGCGTCATTGGCGTATTTGACGCGGAACAGCAGATTGCCGATAGCATTGATGTCGGCACCACCGGACAATGCGACGGCGGCGAGCGGCTCGGTGTTGTGGTGCAGCTCGTCGTCCATTAAATTGCTGGACTGCGTGGCGCGTGCGTATTTCCCGATAATTCCCATATCCCTCCCCTAATCCTTCTTGATTCTGAAAAACTCGCACCGCTTGCCGTAATCCTTCCCCTTCCCGCAGAACTCGCCACGCTTACCTGGCCTGCTGTACAAGCACCGCCCACAGGCCGCTTCCGATTGCAGCTTGACGACCTTGGACGGGTCGCCGTAGTGATTGGACGGCAGTGCGCGGCTCGGCTCAGGTTTCAGGCGCGCGCCTACCGTGTGGATTTCGAGCAGGTCGACTTCAGTCATCGTCGCGATCCCAGTCCGGCTTGTCGTACCGATTAAAGTCGTCGTAGTCGGCGCACCATGCCGCGCCAAGCACGAGTGCCACAGCAATCCCAATCACGAGCCAAGTCATGCTTCCTCCTCCCGTATAGCGGCGTCGATGGTGCGGCATAGCCAGTCATGCGCTGCATCTCCCGCGATTCTTGATTCGTAATGCATATGGATGACCACGTCATCCGGTCCATCGGAAACAAGCGTGCTTGAAACGTATCCGGTTACCAGTTTCTCCGCATTCCGCGCCGCTTCAAGTTTCACCTTCAGATCAGCCTGCATACTGAGCAGAATTTCCTCTTGCTCTTGTGCTGTTGCAAGCTGCGCTTTGAGGTCGGCGATTTCGGTGTTGCGGGATTCGATCATTCCGATAATCTCAAGCATTTCTCTTGCAAATTTTGTTTCGCCGCAATGTGCCAAAATAAAATTGCACAATGCGCGGATTTCTTGAATGTCCACCGTCATGCCGCCTCCTGATAAACTTGGCCCGCATCCACGCGCAGGCGCACTTCGATCAATGCTTCCCGGATTTCCTGCTTGGTGGCGTGTTCGATTTGCAACTCATGCGCCGAAAACGCCTCTTTGATCGCCTGGATTGCATCGCCGTCGAATCCCCATTTCCCGGTGCGCGTAGCCCGTATGCGCGCCCTGAATGCGCCATCAAGTGCGGCAGTGAACTGAGGAAGGTATTCCGGGCCGATGCCGCGCTCTGCCAGCACCATGGCGATGTTTAGGCTGGCGACACACGTGCTCCACTGTTGCTCATCCGCCGCGCCAGTAAGCATGGCTTGGAATGCGAGACGAAAGGCTATCGACAGGTCGGCAATCTGGTCGTCGGTCATTGGCAGAGCGTCAGAGGCTGCGTCGTGCTTGGCCTGGATGGCGAATAGGCCGCCAACCGCAGAAACGGCGCGCGGCCGGTATTTCTTGTGCTTGCGGTTGGTGGCCATGGCGATGCTTACGCAGCGAGTTTTTCGGCTTGCTGCTTTTGATACGGCATCCACTCGCAGTAATAGCCGCCATCCGGAACAGGATTGTCGTCTTGAACCAAGAGCACCGAGGTGCGCGAAGTCGAAACACCGTTCGCGTCGAACACGGCGAGATTCACACAAGTGTCAGACCAGACATGCGCCACGATTGCGGCCAAAGGTTGCCCATCGCCTTTGGCTAAGGATAGATCGCTGAGCGAAGGGTGGAACCATACGACACGGCCGATTGAAGGCTTAATCATTTCTTTCTCCTAGTTGTACTGCGTTGAAAAACTCAATGCTTATATCCCCATGTCACCGTCGCTGTAATCGCCAGAGCAGAAAGCCAATAACAGACATCAACCCATTTGCAATTGATCGCCCAGCGACTGGCGTTCAAAAAGTAGAGCGTCATAATCAGGTAGTTGAAAAACTTCGGGTCAAGGAGGATCTTCATTTGTCGAGCATCCCAGACCGGCGCGGGTAGTCGGTAAATTTCAAAGAACTTCGGTCGTACCAAAGTTTGATGCGCCCTTCCCATTCCCCGTTGCGGGACTTATCGCAAATCAATACAGAGTCCGGGTCGGCGTCATTGACTGCCTCGCCGGCGTCGCGGTTGCGCTCTTTTTTCTTGTTGCGCCACACCAGCAGGACGTTATCGACCAGATCGGAAATAGCTCCGGTTCCGCTGATGTCTAGCCGTGTCGGCATGCGGTCATCCGAGTCGCCTTTTTTGAGATGGGCTACCAGGTGGATATGCGTGTTGTAGTCCCGCGCCGCAGCGGTCAATTGGTCGACGAAATCCTTCTGCGCGTTGTAGTCGTCGGTTCCGCGTACGCACTTCATGAGGCTGTCGATCGCAATATGCTGGCATCCCAGCTTCTCCGCGCAGTGCTTGATGACAGCAATCATGCGCTCCGGCCTCACCGTCCCTTGCTGGTCATAGAGCCACAAGCGCCCATTGTTCCGGCCCAGGAATGCCGCTACCTGCTCTTTCGTCGGCGTCCGGTGCCCGAAAATCTGCCGGGTAATCCGCGCAATCGTTTTGGCAGGTTTCATCTCGAAGCTAGCGATGCAGACGTTTTTCCCCTGCTCGGCAAAATCCGCAAGTACCTGGCCCTGCAGCATGGATTTACCAGAACCGTTAAAGCCACCCCAAATCGTCACCTCTGCCGGCGCGAAATACAGCCAGAAATTCGCAAACGGCATCTTTGGGTGTTCCGGCGTCTCCTCGATAGGAGAGAGGACATGCATCACCTCGTCCAGATATTCAATCGCCGGACGCACTTTCTCGCCAGGATCGGTTTCGGCAAGGTAATGCGAAAAATCTATGTCGTCCGGGGCTAAAATCTCAAGCATGTGACCTCCAGTTTCCGCGTTCCCAAATCATGATTTCCCGCCCTTCCCGGATACAGCAGGCCGTAATCCGTAACGGTCTTGCCTCGGTCATTTTCTCCAGAAAATCCAGCAATCCATCGGACCAGGACGGACTGCAAACAACCGTGTTCACACCGACGATGAACCGGAGGTCGTGGCGCATGCTCACTTCGCTTTGCTCGACAAAAACAGTCGGGAAAAGCTGGTAATCGAGCGCTCTCTCAGGTTTTTCAAACTCGAACCTCGCCGGTATTTTCTCGAAGCCAATGTCGAAGAAAATTGTTGAGGGCTTGTGGCCACTTTTCCGGGCTTGCAGGATTTGGCGATGGCCCTCCATCACTGCTCCCAGACCGGTTTTGCAGAGGGTGCATCACCATCCAGCCAGCCCTTGTCACGCAGCCAGCTTGCAGGGTACGGGATGAATTTCCCGCCACTTTCCGCCCATTCTCTCGAAGTCTTGGCACGCTGTACGGCTTGCAAAATCGTGTCTGCAAGGTGCTCGTTCGGTTTGAGGGTCTTCCAGGCTTTTTCTGCATCGCCCTTGGATTTTTTTTTGGGATAGGCTTCCCAAAAGTTTTCAAACGCTCGCGTCATCGACGCGTGCATATTCCCTTCCCTTCCCTTCCCTTCCCCTTGATCTGGAAAAAGTGGCGTGATGGACGCGTCATTCACGCGTGCCTCTCGCGTGGAAAGTGGCTCCAGTATTGACTCTGGCGTCATTTCAGGCAAAACCGATGCCAATTCTTTGTTGTTGATGCTTTGGTGCTTATCCCAGCTCGGAATGCACCCATAAACCTTGCCATTTATCTCGTATCTAACAACAAAACCACGCGTCAACAACGCGTCAAGCACGCGTGAAAAATCAACCTCGTCATAAGGAAGCGCATCAAGTTTCAACGTGCGCGGCTCCCATATAAAGCGGCCTTCCCTATCTGCCGAAGTCCAAAGCCCAGCGAAGGCGACGCGTAAAGGCAACTCAGTTTCTATTTCTGCCTCGTACAAGCCAACGTGCCTAAAGAAGTCAGGCTTGATTGTTCTTATTCTTGCCACTCTTCAACTCCTTCATTTCCTTTTTCGCCCAAGCCTCGATCACCAGGTAGTCTTCCCTGCGATACCGGCGTGTCTCGTTATCGGACAGCAGTTCATCCACGAAAGCGTCGCCCTGAGAAATGCGCAGACGTCTTTCGTATTCCTGTGAGTTCCCGCTTAACTGGTGATTACAGTGCTTGCATTGACCCCAGATATTCCTCAGATCCATTTCCAGATGCTTGGCGCTGCCAACAGACCTGAAGTGGCCTGCGTCATAATCACCGCCTGGCTTACCCGTATTCCGCAAGATCGTGTCGCAGCTTGCGCATGGCTTGCCCTCGTCGCGAGTGCGAACAAATAAGTGAAGAGCTTTCTTCGCCTTCGCCTTGAACCATTTCAAAGGTTTTATTTCGATCAACTTTTGTTTGGTCGCGATGCGGTCGCGCTTGGCTTCTGCCGCAAGCTTTTTAGCAGCGCTCTTTTCAGTCAGCGCAATGATGCAGGCCGGCGAACAAGCAATATGCCGTGCCGACTTGCGCTCAAATGGCGCTTTGCAGTGGCGGCATTTGCCCATGATCGGGGCTGAGGTCTTCGCCGGCCGTGTTGCGCGTAGTGGTGTGCGCTTCATGGGTTTCGTTGAAGGTGCGAGTGAGGAACGTTTCACGCAGCCTCCGGCATCTTCAAAATCTTAATGCCACGGGAAATTCCGTACGCTATAGTGATGTAGCCTTTTTCCCTCAAAAGCCGCAAATGACAAGCGGCGCTATTCTGCGAAGTCCATTTGAAAAAATTGCAAATCTCAACTAGAGACGGGGGAAACCCCTCGGCTTGGACATGCTGATTTACGAAATTCAGCACCGCCAATTGCTTTGACGTTAGCTTCGTCGTTGAGCGGCGTGTCATGCGGCCCTCGCAATTTCGCTGGGCGATGCCGAGAACTGATCTACATGACACCATGTTTTACCGGTAACGATGTAATGGACGTTCGATTCGGTAATGCCAAAACGAGCACCAATGTTCTTTAGTGTTTCGCCGCCTGCGCGCAATTGCCTTATTTCGACAACATTTTTTGCGGTTAGCTTTGATTCTGGATGTGCCTCCTCACCTTGAGCAATTCCAATGGCACGCCCCTTACTCATCATGTCTCGCATATTTTCTTTGGGAGATCCGAGAAATAAATGCTCAGGATTTACGCAAGAAGGGTTGTCGCATTTATGGCATACAAATTTTCCCTCCTGAATTTCCCCGCTGAAAAGTAAGTAAGAGGCGCAATGCGCGCCCATGTATCTACTGTTCATGTAGAAATTTCCGTAACCAGTAGGCTTTTTTGCGCCAACCCATTGCCAGCAACCCGAAGGCTCTTTCTTGACGTGCCGCCAAAATCGAATTAGAGGGTCCGTAGGCTTCATGCAAACTCCTGTAAGTTTTTTGGATTTGCACTAAAGCGAACGCCAATCCCAGCGCCATAAGCCTCAACGGCTTGGATGTATTCTGAAAAACAACGTCGCTCAAGAAAAGTCGTGGAAATAGTCACAGGCTGACCGGATGGAGATTCAATCCACTTTGAGCGCAGTTCGCCCTCTTTGGTCGTGATAACTTCAGGCATGAGATTTTGGCGAGCATATTCATGCCAAACCTCTTTGGAATATTTTTTCCCTAAAACCACAGCCTGCTCAGCAATCTCACCGAGGCGCATCCAATACAATCCATTCGCGTCTAGGCCGCGCTGCTTCTGTTCCTCGCGCACCACCAGTTCGAGTGGCTTGTCTGGATCGAGCGGGACGTTTTGCAGCGCAGCCAAGGCGCGCTTGAGAACATCGCTGCCGGAAAGCAGAAACTTGCGTGTTTGGAACTTGCCGCGCGACTCGGCGCTGTTGATGGTCAGGGCAGTCACGCCTCCAGCCTCCGGTACTGGTCATCGACGCCTACCGTCTTGAAATGGACCTCGCGCGCATCGCAACCAGGGCGCGTACCTTGCGTTGACGGAATGTGTTTTGCCGACAAGGGGCGGAACACGGGAGGCGTGCGCGGCGGTACGACATCCGGCCGGACCTTCTTCGCTTCGGTCTCTGCGCGGTCTTCCAGCCATGCGGCGATCTCTGGCGCCAGGCTGTATTTGCCATCCCGTTCGATCAACTTGCCTTCACTGAGCATCGATGCCAGTGCCTGGCGCAGCGCATAGCCTTGTCGACTTCCTACGGGGTAGAGCTGGTAGATTTCATCGAACGAGAGCGACGTGCCGCTCTTGCGGATGTGTTCGCAGATGATGATGCGGTTAGGCTGGCGAAGTTGGGCGGTCACGTTGTCTCCCTATTGAAAGAGTTGTTGTTGTCCTACTGCTGGCAGTCCGACTGGGCGAACGGTGATACCTGAACGCTTGTCTTTGCGGTGCTTGCATGCAACCAAATTGCCGGTTTCCAGCAATTCGAAAATCCGTGCTGAAGCAGTTGATTTTTCCAACCCAAGCGCATGCGCAATCTCACCAATTGACCAGTCGCCGCCGCGCTCAGTAATGAATGCAACGATGCACTGACACTGCGCCGAAGCCTTACCGCAGGCGACGTGCGAGTGGTAAGCCTCGATACTCGTGCTGGTGGCGAGGGTTTTCATGCTGCAGGCGCGGCCGATGTGCGCGGCGTAGCGCGACGATCACGAACACGGCGCTCAATAGCACCCATGGCAATGCCGTAGTTGTAGGTAACGGAGCTGGCTTTTCTGCGGTCGTTGCTTTGGTTTGCGATGGTTTTCATACGATCCCCGCAGCATTCAGCGCACGCTTAAGTTCGGCAAATCGGTCCACCACATCGGACATGGCCGCGTCGTTCTTTACTTTTTTATCGGAGAGGAATTTCTCCACCAAGTAGTAGACAGCGGTGAAATCTTTGGATTTCTCCAGGTAGCGCTCCAAGCTATCCACGGAAAAATGGCGCGAGGCATCGCCGCTCAACTCCACCGACAAATTGCCTGGAGCTTTATCGAGATCGAGCGCCACGTTCCCAAGGCCACGACGATATACGCCAGTCGCAATACACTCACGCAAGCTGCCGTAGCGCTCCACCAATCCAGGCTCGAAATCCAAGGTCAACTGCTCGTTTGGCATCGTTAGGGCTGCTTGCCTGATAACTCTTGATAACATGTTGTATCCCTCGTTATCGCTGCTTATCGTTTCAATCCGACAAAATGGGCACATGGAAAAGTGCCCCTCAAAAAATCAACGTTTGGGTGTTGCTGCAGTGGTGCTGCTAGAAGCTCGTGGCATGACTTGCACAGCTGCGGCGCAGGCATCACAAATCGCGCGGCTGGATTTCAATTCGTGTACATCGCCAACTGGCGCGTTGCAGTGCGAACAGGTGGTTTCTTCTTGGTGCTGCATCGTTCTTCTCCTGCTTATTTGGTGGGAGTCGCAGTCTGGTACAGTGGCAGTTCCTCAACCATCACTTTCCAGAAAGGACTCCCATGAACAACGGGGACGCAATAAGAAGCGCTATCTCAATCGTGAATGCCGCGCTTTAAAACAACTCAATCAAACTGCTCGGCCCAGATACACCAGCACAAGACCACGCAATACTGGGTTCGGCAGACGCTACTTACTTGGCTTCCCTTTTGACCGACTTGACTGCTGGGCTGGAGAAACTTGGACAGTAGGCTTCCAATCCCTATATGCGGCTTGGGCCTCAGCGAAGGCTTCGGCCGCAGCTCTTGCGATAGGCTTAATGTTTCCTGCAAAATCACCGCGAGCTATTGCGGTGATAATTGCCTGCGAAATAACATCCTCAACAGTCACGCTCATGCCGCCTCCTTGGTGTGATCGCCACCGCTTGCGGTCGGCTTCTTTGGGTCTTGTCGGAATCCGGGCTTTTCCGTTTCCCTTATCTTTTCTTCGTCGGGGTGGGAGCGGTTTTGGTGTGGGTGATCTGCTTGAGGCGAGGTCGAGCGGACATACGCCCAATCAACCTTTTCGTTCAGTTCCTCGCACGTCACGCCGGTCAATTTTTCAACTTCAGGACAATATTCGGCGGGGACGCCATTCAGTCGCCACTGCTGCACCACCTGGTAATGAACGTGCATGGCTTCGGCAAATGCCCGCAAGGTTGGGAATTGCGAAATTGCTCGGTTTAGTGCTTCGGTTGAATTTGGTTTGTCCATTCGCTCATCATACTAGAAAAACTAGCAAAGACAAGATAAAAATGTATGGACGCTAGAATTTCTTGTGCGCATAGTTCGCCCATGGAAGAATTTCGACACCGACTGTTGAGGCGCAGGCTTAAATGCAGCTACGAAAGCCAGCAGGCTTTAGCCAGTGCTGTTGGCGTTGCTTGGCAAACTATTCAGCAATGGGAAAATGGCAAGACGGCACCAAATCGCAACCGCATTAAAAAGGTTGCCGAGGTGCTTAGAACGACGTCTGAATGGCTGCTATACGGAAAGGGGGATGAGGAATCGAGCGGCCATCCTAGCGATCCGAGAAACGATGATCCAGTCGCAGAGGCGGCTTACGATGAAATCGCAAAATTAATCAATTTATACCGCTGGTCTGACTTGGATGGCAGAGCGAGAATTATGGAAATCGCCAATATAGTGCCAAAGCTACCGGGCTTCCGTATTGTCAGAGCGATTAAAAACCAGTCTAAGTGATGGCTCGGATCGGACTTTTAATGCGGCGTAGTGCTGCGCTACGCGCACGATGAAATCTCGGTCAGATTGTTTTTCAATGCGCTCAAACAAGTCAAGTAGGAGCTGCGCTTCCTGTGGCCGAGTCATTGTCCCCCTCCATTTTATGGGCGCTCATGTGGTTCAGACATCGTAGTCGTCGGGGAACAAAAGCACTGGATGAAAACACAGTATATCCAAGATTTTGGATTTATGCGGCCCTCCGAATATTAATTTTATTAACAAAAAAGCATCTACATTTGCAAAGTATCGTTTTTTATTGATCACCAAATTGAAGAAAAACGCCACTAAGTCGCGTCTATTCTATTTTTTGCTATATAGCACCCGAGATTTTTGGTGCATGGCACTCCTTTACAAGACGCAGGTAATTGAAGCTGCGCTGGAGTAGCCGCAATCCGTCAATGGGGAAGCATTAACCTGGAGGAGAGATGAAAACCTTTAAGATTGCAACTCTTGTTTTGGCATCTTTGTTGGTAGCATGTGGTGGTGGGGGTGGCGGCGCAAGCGATCCGCCAGCACAAAATGCGGCACCACCAGCAGTCGTAACGGTTCCGTTAGAAACCGCCATGAAAAATATCGCCACGCTGGGCTTAAGTGGCAGCTTTACGATTACCGGCTGGATCAACAACAGCACACCGAGCAGTCCGCAGCCCAATACGACGATCACCGGCACCGGAACGATCTCGGTCGGCGTCGCAACAACTAAAGCCACAAGTTCGGATGGCAGGCCAGTAATTGGGGCTGCGGAAGTCATCACTGGCACCCTCAATGAAGGCGGATCGACGGCCCCTCTTTCATCACTGAGTACCGTCTACTATGACACATCCAACTATGCGCCCGCCTATCTGACATCTATTGGAATCGACATATCCGCCTTCACAGTCCCCGCCACTGTGACCACTGGCGCAACCGGCCAATTTGGGGCATCTAGCAACGGATATTTAACGCAGTCCTATACCGTCAAGGCAGACGGTAGCAGCTCCACAACCGTATTATTCACTGTCATCCAGCAATACAATAATCCTGTCGCTGGAATCGGCTCGCAAGGCCAGACAGTCTACAGAATCGATACGGCGGGCAACGTTTCCCTAGTCTCCATCATATCCTCCCAGCTTTATCTCAATCAGATATTCAAAACGCTTACATTCACTTTCTGAGCGCTTTCATTTGATCTTCAATAGCCGGCCTTGAGCCGGCTTTCTTTTTTCCACGAGTCGAAATACAGGTTTTGCCGAGATTCGAAATTCTTTGCTAGTTTTTCTTGTCTTACTAGTTTTTATAGTATATGATGGTTTTTATCAGCAGCAAAACCGACCGCCCAACAGGAGCAAGCCATGAACGCAGCAGACCGCAAGGAAATCGCCAAGGCCAAAGCAACCGCCGCAAGTGCGCCTGGCTATGCCGCCTCAACGCTCGCAGCGCTGCATCGGATGCTTGGTAAGCGTGATCAAGCTGAAGTCGAGCGCGTGGTGAATGACCTCGGCTTGAGCAGCAAGGTTCGCATGTTGAACGGCTGTCTTGTAACTGTTTAAGAGAAAAACCGACCGCCCAAGCCCCGCAAGCACGACCCAGCGGCGCGACAAAGCGGGTAGAGGCCACGGCAAAGCCTCAGATTTCGCGTCACTGCTCTGAAAGCCATGCGTGCGAGTAGGTCGTTAGGCGCAACAGCTTATTGGGAGGTTCCTGGTGGGCTGGCGACGTGGAAGCCGTCGCTGAAACGATTGACGTAGCGCGTCAATTCCCGGATGGCGTAACCGGGGCCAATTACAAAACCAATGGTTCGAGGCAAATGAAAAAAATCACCTCTATCAGCAAAGAGCAGATTGCTAAATTCAGCGATTGGACGAAGAAGTGGGTCGAGATTGGCCTGTCTACAGAGCATGCCGATTTCGACCTGGCGACCGATGCTGCACTGCGCGCCTACAAGGCATGCAACCTCAATAAGCCGATGATCATTCTCCGCATGGAGTCGCCATACGGCGCAACCGTTGGCGGTGCCATCGCATTCGAAATGCTGAAGGCCATGAACGCCGAAGGCGTCTGGTCGCAGGTCGAGTCGCAGGTCGAGTCGCAGGTCTGGTCGCAGGTCGGGTCGCAGGTCTGGTCGCAGGTCGAGTCGCAGGTCGA
>Ga0213872_10000327_pt1 | contig 40322 bp, 32 predicted proteins | sample VelepicomBERX_R2_FD_160071 | JGI IMG/M metagenome (GOLD analysis project Ga0213872, IMG submission 160071) | Rhizosphere microbial communities from Vellozia epidendroides in rupestrian grasslands, the National Park of Serra do Cipo, Brazil - RX_R2 | ecosystem: Host-associated > Plants > Roots >... | reverse complement strand
GATCCGGCTTGCCACCAACACGGTAGTCGTCAATTTCGAGCAGTTGGCCACGAATCTGCGCGATCCGGCTGTCGATGTCGTTTTGCTCGACACCACCTTCTGGGGTGGTATCCGCCCCTGCCTGAAGGCCGCTGCGGTCTGTGAGACCATGCAGACCGGGATTTCGGTGCACTCGTCCGGCGAACTGGGCGTTCAGCTTGCCACCATGTTGCATCTGGGAGTGGTCTTGCCAAATTTGACCTTTGCCGCCGATGCGCATTACCACCATCTCGTCGACGACGTCATTGCCGGCGGCAAGCTCAAATACGAGAACGGCGCGATTCGCGTGCCGGCCGGCCCCGGTCTTGGCGTGCGGCTCGACCGCGACAAGATGGAGACTTATGCCGCCCTGTACCGCCGCCTGGGCGATTATCGCTATGACCGCGATCCGGCGCGACCGGGATGGTTCGCAACGGTCCCGAACAGCGCTTGGGCAGATCCGGAAGCTGCCTTCTGGTTCGACGGGACCAGCGCCCGTGCCCTCTGAACATCTTTGTGTGCCGTCTCGCATATAATGGTGCCATCGTTGCGTTCAAAATGGGCCGCCTTGAAAAACAGCCAACTGACCTGCGGCGATGGCACCATTATATGCGAGACGGCACACTAGGTATGGAACGGTTCCAATCCGGCCGAATAACCATCCTGATAGCGGCCCTCAGTCTAGGCGCGTTTTCGACTGCGTTCCCAAATGGCTCAATATCCCGGCATTTTTTAGCGCCGAAACCAGTAATCGACGATTATTTCGGAGCCAAAATCAGCGATCCATTCCGCTGGATGGAAGCAGGCGTGTCTGACCCGCGCCTTCTTTCATTTCTCAAAGCCCAGAACGACGCCACACGGAGAGTTCTGGGCACCTTTGCAGTGCCGCGTGGGAAACTGCTGGCCCGTATCCAGGCCTTTGATTCGGCTGTGGCAGCAACTAGTGACTGGAGGCGATCCGGAACTAGAATCTTCTATCGAGAGACCCTGCCCGGTGCCTCTGACGCTTTGCTCAGGGTGCGCGAGCCGGACGGATCGGTCCGCACGTTGCTCGACCCTGCCGACTACAAAAGTGGCGACCAACACGCCGCAATCGACTACTTCGAGCCGTCACCGGATGGCGCCTACGTGGCTGCTGGTATTTCTCTGGGCGGTTCAGAGAATAGCACTCTCTACATTGTGGACGTAGCAACGGGCCGGGCACTATCCGATGCGATCTCGAGGACTCAATACGGATGGCCGTGCTGGCGGTCCGACGGGAAATCGCTCTACTACTTCAGGCAACAGGAACTTCCTCCAAACGCCCCGCCCGGCGACGTCTACAAGAATGGGCGGACATTTCTGCACATTCTAGGAATAGATCCTGACAAAGACGCGCCGGTCTTTGGCCCGGGTCTTCCGGGATCGCCCGACGTGCCGGAGGCCGGTTTTAGCGGAGTTGTTGGGTCGCAGGATTCGCCTTACGTCCTGGCAATCTACACAGCAGGAACGATTGACAGCGGCGCCGTCTATGTCGCGAAGGAGAAAGACGCGATCGATTCGAGCACGCCCTGGAAACGAATTCTCAATCCGGAAGACCGAATGGTCACGGGAGGGTCGCCGGCGGCATTGATCGGGTCGACCCTCTACGTTCTGACATCTAGGGAATCGCCCAATGGCAGTATTCTCGCGATCGACCTTGACCATCCTGACAAAAAGCCGAAAACCGTCGTGGCAGCCGGCGACACTGTCATTGACGGTGTTTACGGCGCCGCTGACGCGCTTTATATCAGCGGTCGCAACGGTGTCGCCAAAACGCTTTCGCGTCTGAACTATGCGGATCCCGCGATGCCTCAATCAATCGATTTGCCGTTCAAGGGAAGGATCTATGGTATCGATGCCAACGCGAACCAACCCGGGATTTTGTTCGGTATCGACTCATGGCTCGTCCCGCCGGCCGTCTATCGGTATGATCCAAGCACAAACAGCCTGGTTGATACTAAGATCCAACCAAGAAATGAGGTAGATCTTTCCGCATTCCAAGTGCGCGAAGTGCAGGTGCCCAGCACCGATGGAGCAGTCGTTCCAGTTTCAATCATTTGCCGTCGAGACATCGTCCTCGACGGCTCTCACCCGACGCTCTTCGAAGGTCACGGTGCCTATGGCGTTTCAATCGATCCCGAGTTCAACTCTGGGTTTCTGCCTTCAATCTATCCATGGGTGGAGCGAGGCGGTGTGGTCGCCGTCGCGCATATTCGAGGCGGTGGTGAATATGGCGAGCGTTGGCACGCTGCCGGGCAAAAAGCTTTAAAGCAACATACGGTTGACGACATGATTGCCACCGCGCGTTACCTCATTTCCAACAACTACACAACGCCGTCCCGCCTCGCGATTCGCGGCACCAGCGGTGGAGGAATCGCCGTTGGAAATGCGATCGTACAGCACCCCGAGCTGTTCGCGGCAGCCATCGATAATGTCGGCATCACCAATTTGTTGCGCTTCCAGCTCACTCCAAACGGCGCCGGCAATATCCCAGAATTTGGCGACGTAACGAAGCCCGATGATTTCAAGTGGTTGTACGCGATGAGCGCCTACCACCACATTAGAAATGGGGTTAAGTATCCGGCAGTGCTTGGTCTGACGGGCGCGAACGATCCGCGGGTACCGTCGTGGGTGGTGGCCGAGTTCGTCGCGCGACTGCAACACGCAACCGCCAGCGGCAAACCGGTCCTGCTGCGGGTAGATTTTGATGCCGGACATCTCCTTGGTTCAAACCGGGTGCAACGCGAACAAAGCGATGCCGATCAAGAGACGTTCCTGCTGTGGCAACTTGGTGACCCTGAGTTCCAACCTCAATAGCCTGCAACGCTCACAAATCTTCAGGGATTTGTGAGCGTTGCAGGCTGTGGTGGTCGGCGGTGGCCCGGGCTGTTTCGAACAGCAGAGTGCGAAGGTTGTCCGGCTCGACCACCACAAGGCGATTTCCGAAAGAGAGTAGCCAGCCCAAATACCAATCCCATTTCGCGCCTTCGATGGCGAAAGTTATGCCTCTTTCGTCGCGTTCTTCCCGGATGATCTTGAAAGGAGCCTCTTTTCGTAAGCGCTCGGCGGCGAACGGATCAACGCGGATTGATCCGGTAACTGGTGGAGCCGTATCCTCCCGGCGGCTGAGGAAATCGTTTAAAGAAAAGTCTTCGTGAGGTCCAAATTGCTCGGCCGATGACCCGATGGCCTGAATCCGATCGGTTCGAAAATCGCGGTAGTCTTGCCGGACACGGCACCAGGCAATGAGATGCCAACGGTCCCCGTAATACGTTAAACCCAACGGCTCAACCTCCCGCCGCAACGGCTCCGCTGCGCCAGAGCCACGGTAAGAAATGCGCAAGACGGTCCGATCCGCGAGCGCTTTTTGGATCAGGAAAAGATTGGCGGGTTGATTTGGTTGTCTGGTATTTTGTAGCGACATCCTTCGCTCGAGGCGCGCGACGTGATCCTGACGGTCCGGCGGCAGCACCGCTCGGATTTTTCCCAGCGCCGAGGCCATGGAAGACATGAGCGAGCTGTCCGCAAAACGATCCATCAACATGCCGGCGGTCACTAGGGCGGTTGCTTCTTCGGTGGTAAAATGCACAGGCGGAAGGTGATACCCCCTCATGATGCTGTATCCGACACCGGCTTCACCGATAATTGGCACACCTGCTTCCGCAAGCGCGGCAATGTCACGATAGACGGTGCGGATACTCGTCGCGAATTCATCGGCAATATCTTCGGCGCGGGTTACTCTGCGCCCCTCCATGTAGATGAGGATAGCGACGAGTCGATCGATGCGGTTCACCAGTCACAGTCTAACCTGCTTTCTGCGTTATAGGTAACGATTCGGTATGCGAATTTCGCTCTGGTTTGGGTCCTGGCATTTGCGGCATCGCGAAGCTCGCCATGCAGAGAATTCCCAGGAGCACAGACACAAGCGCAGCCGCTGAAATCAGTGAATAGAGCCAATCTTCAAGAGGATCAAAGAGCTCAACGGAACGAAGTTGCTGGGTGTGCATTCCTTTGATCTCGTCGATTTCTTCTAACAGGCGATCACGGCCCGCAAAGAAGTCGATAATGCAAGGTGGCGAATCAGCCAGCGGCTGGTTCAGATCCCCGTTATTATCAAGGGTTGGCAATGAGCTGGAAGTGGCGGTCATGGTAACTCCTTCTTGGTTTTCAAAGCAGCCTCTCGGACGGCTAGTGGCAATCATGCGATTGAGTAACGAGCGCAGGATAGACCGGCCCGTTGACAGCCCTATGTCAGGAGAGTTCCTGTCTATGGTAGGGCGAGGACTTCGGCGAGCTCAGTCGAGCCGCTCCGTCCGAGCCGCGGCACGTAACGATGCGCCTTGCGACCTATAGGACACATAGGACCTATATGACTTATACGACCCATATGGCCTATACACCCCTCCCGGCCCATCCGCGGATGCGCCTGCCTCGTCACGCGCCGCGGCTCGGAGCCTCGCCCTTCCATCCAGGGCTTGAATTCTGGACTTCTTGAACTCTGTTCCTGGTATGGGGCGTTTTATTATTCTTTCTGGTCCCTCTTGTGTCGGCAAAGGACCATTGCATGCCGCATTCAATAAGTTCTATCCCGGGCTTGCAGCCGAACTGAGTAAGCTTGTGCTGTACAACTGTCGGTCTCCGCGACCCGCGGAAATCGATGGCAAAGATTATCATTTCAGGTCTCGCGAAGAGATTGAGGGATTTCGGAACAAGGAAAACTTCATTGTGCTGGACGTTCGTGGGGACCTGCAGGCCGTAGATTTGAATGATGCGGACCGGGTGCTGGCTGCGGGGCATTTGTTTTACGAAGGCAATCCGTTCGTGGGTCGGAAATTGCAGGAAGTATTTGCGTCGAAAGTGAGTGTCCTGAGCGTGTTTCTCGCACCACTGTCACGAGAGGAGATCCTGTTTCTGAAGTCGCCGGAACGTAATTCATCCTTGGCGGATTTTCTGACAGACGTGATGCGCCGCAAGTTATTGCGCCGTACCCAGCGACAAAAAAGCATCCTGTCCTGGAAAGATCTCGAAAATATCGAACGCCGGGCGGCCAGCGCTTACACAGAACTCAAAGAAGCATGGCATTTTGATCACGTCATTCCGAATCACGATGGCGAGGACAGCGAGAACTGGGATGCGTTCTATTATCCCTTGGGAGACGCACGCAAAACGTTGCTGGCGTTCGCAGACCTAGTCGGTGGCAAGATTCCTGCCCTGGTCGAAAAATGGGACGAAGGCTTGTTATCGTGATCGAACTCACGCTGCTACCTTGCTCACGCCCCCGTCGTGCGCGCTGCCGCCCAAAGTAGCATAGGCTTCCAGCCTGTATCCGCGGCACCACGCAACGCACCCGACAACCAGAGCTCACACTAAGCCACAGACACGGCGGTAAAGTGTTTCATAGCGTGGCACGATGATCCTCGCAGAAAATTTATCATGGGCGCGCGCTTGAGCAGCGCGGCCCAGCATCGTCCGCAGCGTTCGATCCTGGATTAAATTCTCGGTAGCGCGAGCCAGTTTTTCGGTATCACCAAATGGTATGAGCAGTCCGGTTATTTTATCCTGAACGACTTCGGGGATTCCCCCAACCTGCGGGGCAACACTCGGGCAGGCAAAATACATTGCTTCGAGAATGCTCAAACAGAAGCTTTCCGTTTCAGACGTGAACAATCCGATGTCAGCGGCTTGCAGGTAATCTTCCATGTCCCTGACGTTTTCCCGCACGATTACCCGATCTGTCAGTCCCAGCCGGCGTACCTCAGCAGCAAACCGTGAAAAATCTCCGCCGGCAAGAATGACGAGCTTGAACGATTCTCGCGGACGGATGAGCGCAGCTGTTTCGAGCAGCAAATCAATGCGCTTGAGAGGCCGCAGATTGGAGGAATGAAGCACCATCACTTCGTCGCGCAAGCCGAGTTCATGGCGCATTTCCTCACGCGAACGTTGCGGCGCACGTGGTTCAAAAAAATTGTGAATGACTTCCATTGGACCATTAAAGCTGAGCACTCTTTGCGACTCCTGTTTCAAAAACTCCGAAACAGTTGTCACCGCGTCTGAGCAGGTCAGCGCGTGGTGGATGGCCGGGCCGTAACCCGGGTCGTAACCGAGCAACGTGGTGTCCGTGCCATGTAAGGTGGTAACGACGCGCGGCCGTTGCTTCGGCGGCAACATTGAACACGCGAGAATTGCGGCGGTAGCATGAGGTACGGCGTAGTGAACATGAAGAATGTCGAGCTGATGGTCGCGGCTCACTTCCGCCATTTTCACCGAGAGCGGCAATGTATAATCGGGATACTTGAACAATCGGTAATCGTTAATCACCACCGGATGGAAAAAAAGTCGCGGGGTATTTACGGGCATTCGGAACGGACGCTCGTAGCTGATGAAATGCACCTCATGTCCACGTTGAGCCAGTTCTTCGCCGAGCGACGAGGCCAGAATGCCGCTTCCTCCAATGGAAGGGTAACAGGTAATCCCAATCTTCAATCGGCGCTCTGAATCCACGTCAAAATCTTCGCGCTCCGATACCCGCCTGCGCAAGCGATCCAAACACTAGTGGCTCGTTTGGAAAAAGAGCGATGGCATGACCAACTCCGGTCCGCGCGCCGAGCAGTCGGGCACGAACGAGTTGCAACTCAACGTAGTCGCGGGCCGAAACTTGCGTTACGTGCGCTTTCATCGCTGCCGTCCATGCGCTAACAAATTCCGGCGCAGAAATATCAATTAGTATCGGAGTAATATTTGTTGGTTCAGCTTCAGGTGTGATCGCGTAGAAAAATAATTGTTGAATCGTATGCGGTGGTGGGCCGCGCAGTTCTTTCAGGCCGCCGAAGCGAGCCAGCCTGGTGGCATCGCGGACCAGTTTGCCCAGACGCCCGTGATCGGGATGCTGATTTTCAACCAGACTCGGGGCAAGCACTGTGCCTGGACAAACGCGGCGAATAATTTCCGCCAACTTAGTTGCGTGGCCGACCCGAAGTTCCAACTGAGCATCACCGTCAAGTTTGATGAATTCAATTGTTGCACCTAATAACCCGGCCGATTTTTTTGCTTCAGCCACTCGTTGTCTGGGTGTGCCATAAGTTCCAGCTTCGCCACGCGAGCAAACGACAAAATGAGCTTTGCGTCCGGCATGGGTTTCACTTGCGATGACGCCCCCGCAGCCGAATTCAATGTCGTCGGGATGCGCGCCGAAGGCTAGCAATGGCGCAAGTTCAGGTGAGTTCCGTATAGGCTTCATCGGATCGGTCAATGAGGTCACGGTTAATGAAATTGATTTCCGGAGTTTTTTCCGGGCGAAGATAATCCTGTTCGCTCGCGCCACGAATGTAATGGCTGCAATTCACAACGGACTGCATCCAGCGAAACCGGGTATCTCGGGTTGGGCTGATTTGCTTCTTGGTGAACGCAGTCTGCGGCAGCGTCACGAATGAATCTCCGCCTTTGTGCAGTTTCAGAACGCCATCGATAAAACGGGCACGGACAATCTCACCTTCATACGGAACGTCCACAAAGAAATCCGGGACGTCGCAAGCCGCTTGACGAAAATCGGGGGCACTCGAACGCACCACACGAATATCATCGAGCAAGCCCATCTGACGATAGATCTCCAGACAGAAGTCCGCGACGTTCGAGGCGGAAGTCATTTGGAAAATTTCGACCAGACGGTGAGCGATGTAATTTGGCAGTTGGCGTGCGGTTCTATTCTGCCAGTCGACAGGAATTTCTTTGAGATAGAGCGGCGAAAATTTGCGTTGAACATTATTTTTGAAGGTAAAATTAAGTTGCGCCGGCTCATTGGTTTTACGGTGGCGCAGGATAGTTCTCGTTTCGCGCGGATCGTGATCGCTGTCGTGGAAGAAAAAAACAATCTCACCGCCGATTTCACGTTGCAGCCGCAGCCCGGTCCGGATTTTTGCAAACAGGAAACGCTTCGGGAAAAACCCGCAGGGTTGCTGACCGAAACAGATGATTGGGGCCGTCATGTCTCGCGCATTTTACTTTTTTTCGCTAACGCTGTTCAAAAAGGTTTGCAGAATGATGCTCAGAATCACGCATGCCGCGCAGCCGATAAGCGGATACCAGAGGTAGGAAATGGTGAGCTTGAAGTAGAGGACAAACACAAGTGTTTGCGATACCAGTGCCGACCAGAAGACCGCGGTGCCGCCAACGCGCCGGATGAAAAATGCGACGACAAAAAGACCGAGCATCACGCCGTAAAAAATTGAGCCGAGAATGTTCACGGCCTGAATCAAATTCTCAACGAGACGATAGTAAAGGGCGAAGCCAATTGCAGCCAGCCCCCAAAATGCGGTGAACAATTTTGAGACGATCACACAGTCGCTGTCCGTGGCGTCGCGGTTGATGACCTGTCGGTAAAAGTCAACGGTCGTGCTGGAGCCGAGTGCGTTGAGTTCAGCCGCCTTTGACGACAACGCTGCTGCGAAAAATGCGGCCACGAGCAGACCGATAACGCCGTGCGGTAGTTGGTGGAGGATAAAAGTGATGAACACGTAATCGGCATCATTCGCGGTGGTGCCTGAATTTACGGCAGACAGTGCCTGCTTAGCCTCCTCGCGGATTTTTTCACCCTGTTGATGCGCACTCAACGCTGCCGCGAATGCGGCCGTCGCGGCGGTGCGATCACCGCTGTGCCTCGCTTGCAACCAGTCTTTGAGGTGCCGGTTTGCTTCGGTGTGGATCGAATTGAAATCCATTTCATAAACGTGCAACTGTTGGTCAGAGCCATGCTGCGCGAGATACCGGCTTAAAGTCGCATTGAAAAACAACGGCGGCTGTTCAAACTGATAGAAGACGAAAATTAGCACGCCGAGCAGCAAGATGCAGGACTGCATCGGGATTTTGCATACAGCGTTGAACATGAGACCAAGCCGGCCTTCACGCAACGAAGCGCCTGAAAGGTAACGCTGAACCTGTGATTGATCCGTGCCGAAATATGACAGCATCAAGAACGTTCCGCCCAGTAATCCCGACCAAAATGTATAGCGCTCCTGCACATTGGTTGAAAAATTCACCGCATTGATTTTCTGAAATCCACCCGCCAGTGCAAAGGTGTCCATGAAGGTAAGCCCGGCGGGCAGCTTCGCCACCACCAAGCAAAACGCAGTGACCATGCCCGCGAAGATGACTGCGATTTGATATTTTTGCGTGACGGTTACGGCGTCGGTACCGCCCATCACCGTATAAACAATAGCAACCAATCCGCTACTGATAATCGTCAAGCTTAGCGGCCAACCAAAGACGGTTGCGAGAACAATGGAGGGGGCGTAAATGGTCAAACCTGCGCCCAGTCCGCGCTGTAGAAGAAACAGGACCGCCCCAAGCAGCCGGGTCTTGTTATCGAAGCGGCCTCCAAGAAATTCGTAGGCGGTATAGACATTCAGCCGTCGGAAAATCGGCAGGAAAACGGCGGCAATAATGATCAATGCAATCGGCATTCCGAAATAAATTTGCACAAATCCAAGTCCTCCGAGGTATCCCTGCCCTGGCGTCGATAGAAACGTGACGGCGCTGGCTTGAGTGGCCATGACCGAAAGACCAATGGCAAACCACGCGGTCTTGCGATCGCCCTTCAAGTAAGTATTCAATTCGCGACGACCACGCGTACGCCAGATGCCATAAATGGCGATGCCGAGGATGGAGCCGATGAGAACAACGAAATCCAAGGCGCTCATGAGAAGAAAACCGTCAGGGCGACGAGCAACGTCACCCAAAGAACGAAGTTAATGATCACGACAAGATAAACTTTCGTCCATGAGCGCAACCACGGCAGGCCGGTGTCATCAGCTTCGGGTGCAACTGATTTGGCGGTGATGGGCCGTTTCATTTGCCGAGGGAAATCAAATTGGCAAATAAACGGAAAGCTCCTGGCACGCCGGCAGGAAGTTCTCGAAAGAAAACAAGTCCAGTATAAACGAAATAACCCTTGCCGTATTGTGCGATAAGCAGGCCACCTTTGAGAGGCGACTCGCCGGGATCATTGCACGCGAGAATCGGCGTGAAGTGTTCGTCCCATTGGTTGGGAAAATAGATTCCCCGCTCCTGCATCCAGCCGTCAAAATCTGCGCTGGTGATTTTGTTTGGCGTGTTCAACACCGGATGGTCCGGGCTGAGAAATGTGACTGCCGCTTTTTCGTCCGTAACGCGATCTCCCGACAGGTGCAGATCAAATGGCGCCAGCTGGTTCGTCTTCAACCCATCCGGCCGGTTGTATTGGGCGATGATCGTGCCGCCGTTTTCGACATAGGCAAAGAGCACAGGCAGTTGTGACCCAATGCTCTCTCGGACATTGAACGCACGAACACCCATGACCACAGCATCTAGCCCTCGCAATTGTTCAGGCGTGAGATTCGTATCGTCCAACATTTTAACAGAATAACCCAATTGTTTCAGGTTTTCGGCCACGCTGTCACCCGCGCCCGGCAGATATCCAACCACATGACCTCGAGTTGCCAGCGCAAGACTTATAGCCTTCAGATTGGCGAGCGGCTGCAGCAATTGCGGCGGGATATGCGGGTAGTTGATTTCCACGCGCTGGTTGCGATAATGCACTCCATCGATTTCAGCGTCGGCGAGTATCTTCGCCGTGGCAGATTGCGGCGGCGCGGTGATGGTGAATTTGAAGTGTGCCCGCTCACCAACGGATTCAAGATGGAATGATTGCTCGGCTGGTGACACATTCCAGCCGTCGGGCGCGTCCAGTCGCAATATGCCGTTCGAATCAGCGCGTGACGCAAGCATCTCAACTTCAACCGGGTGGGATGTTCCCGGAGCCAACAGTGCAATGTCAGAAACAAAATCAAGCGAGACCGGCGGAATCACCTCCATGCGACGGCGAATTTCGCCATTCACGGAATTCGTGGTGACTTGCGCGGGCTCATCAGCGACTACGAGAGTCTGGCCGCAAACCTCGAAAACTTGTTCGATGGGAAACGCGGGCGGATTCTCTGGAAGACCGATCAATGAAGGATCATCAACACGAAACAGTCCCGCAGTGCCTTCTTCGCGTAGCCAATAGGGCTGGCTTAGCGGCAGCTCGACGGATAGCGTTTGCGTCGAGTCCAGCGATCTAACTTGGTTCGCGAGAAGGTCGATTCCTTGGTCGATTTTCTGTTTGATTTCAGGATAACGTACAGCGACCCAACGAACCGGGACCCCGGAATGGATAACCACCGAGTGATGAAGGTTCACCTTTTCGCCCGGCACCACTTCGGCCCGTGAAATTGTAGTCTGTACTTCCAGACCGAGACATGCGTGCAAAATACGGTCAAGCTGCGCACGTTTTTCAACGACGACAGGATCGTCCACTGGCAATGCGGCCAGCTCCTCACGCAACTTCAATAATTCGGGCACGCTTGCGGCAGGATTCTGTGAATCGAATTGAGCAATGATTTCGTCAGCCAACTTTCCAATTCTCGCGCCGCCAGATACGCGGCTCCAAGTGGTGTCCACACCGTCAAGAACATAGTTCGTCATCGGCACACCATCCAGGAGCTGGAATGTTTCAATTCTCGGGCCGCTTCTGGCCGGAATAGTGAAATTATTGAAGCCTTGAGTCTTGTGCATGGAGCGGCTGCGTCCGGCGATTTCAGCGAACGATTCTCCAGACACCGGATCATTGCCGCCAACATTAATGCGCACTTGTTGGGTGCCACCGATATCATCCTTCTGGTAGATTGATTCATTCCAAAGAATGCGTACTGGTTGCCATGGTTGCAGCCGCTGTTCTGGAAAGGCTTTCGGATCGCCAGCGAGTTTAAAGGCTTCCAGTGCGAGCACTGTTGACGCCGTATGGTGACCGTGCGTGCGACCCGGGATGGGTGAAAAGCGCGTGATGAGCACGTCTGGCCGAAACTTGCGGATGACCCGCACTATGTCACTCAAGACCGCATCCTCGTCCCAGGTTCTCAAGGTCTTCCGATAGTCCTTGGAAAAACCGAAATCAACCGCCCGCGAAAAGAATTGTGTGCCGCCATCAATGCGTCGGGCGGCGAGCAATTCCTGCGTGCGAATCACTCCAATCTCGTTGCCGAACTCAGGGCCGAGCACATTTTGGCCGCCGTCGCCGCGGGTAAGCGAAAGGTAGGCTGTGCGGTAATTTCGCCCCCGGGCGAAATAGGTGATCAATTCAGTATTTTCGTCGTCAGGATGCGCGGCGATGTAGAGCACGCTGCCCATTTCGCGGAAGCTGTGCAGTTGCTGTAAAATCTCTGGTGCGGATACCGGTTGCGACATCGTTGTGAGTGAAACACTCAAAATCGCAGCACCGCAGGCTAGACTGGCCGGTAGAAGCCGTGGTCTGGATGTTAGTGTTGATCCGGGGATGGAAACTTCGAAGCTCATCACTGGAGTTTCAAGACCACGTCTTTATTCATGTCCGGAGGGAACTGCCGGGCAAGGTAAACGACCGATAAGCGCCAGCTAGAATGTTAGCGCCATTAAACCTCATCTCCTGTGCTGAATGTAATCGAAATGGCCTTGATTATTTCTGTACAGTAAATGGGATTGAAAACGCCGTGTTTTCCCACATCATTTTCAATAGGCCGCCACCGGAGGGATTTTCTGAAATGGCCATGGTGAACTGATCCACCGGCGCATCCAAAGCTTCTTTCTTCAGATCAATGCGCGCAACATCTTGGTCCTTGTCGTACGATCCGGGACCAATCCCCCACTGGCCAATCTGTTTATTTATGATCAATTTGGCCGTGCCATCTTCACTTGGCAAAGTCCGCAAAGTGTAAGCGCCCGCTGGAATCGTGGTCTCGCCCATCACAATGGGCTTTTGCGTAATCAGCAGTGTGGCTTCGTCAGCGCCGGTGCGCCAGACTTCGCCGTAAGGAACGAGTTCACCCCAAATCTTACGAGTTTGGCCGGTTTTTGGATCTTTGGTGTAAGGCCGGCCATAAACAACCATGACGCGATTTCCGTCAATAGCCTTACTGATAGTTTCATGAGGGCTGATGCGTTTTTGCTGTGCCATCAACGGCGAGAGGCAGGCGATGATGGTACCGAAAGTCAGGATGTATTTTAATTTGTTCGTATGATTCATAATTTTGGAGGGATTCAGTTGAACGGACAGCTTTTCGATTCCCGCAAACTTTTTAAAAGAACGGCCTTTTGCAGGCGATGAGTAAAATCGGCATGCATAAACGAACTGAATCGTGCAAAACGCGGGCCACGAGAAGTACCAGGAATTGAGCGGTTCCGAGACCTAACTTAATAAAGTCGATATACGGTTCGGCGACGGAAAGCAGATTTTCTGCCTCGGGCTACACTTAAGCCTAGAGTTAGCCCTGCCTGATGCGGTTTAGACGTCGTTAAGCACGCTGCGAAATTGGTTGCGAAAGCGGCAAGCTGCTGAAGCGCTTCAACATCGCCCATCCCCTGCCGCAGATGACGAAGCACGTCCGGTCTCTACCAGGCGCTCAGGCAACGGGGTGATTTCGAGGGCGGCGCAGGCCGCCCTCGATGGTTATACCGTAAACTTACTTGGCACCATGTTCTTCAACATGATGCTTGGCCGCTTCTTCGGCATGTTTATCGGCATGCAGATCGTGGCCGTGTGCGACGTGGGCGTGATGTGCGCCCTTCTCATGGCTACCGGCAGCATAATGCTTGGCCGCCTCCCTGTGATGTCGGGCCGCATGTTCATGATGCTCTGCTGCTTTCGTGTGATGTTCTGCGCTCTCTTTGCTCATAGGGGTTGTCGAGGGTTTGGTTAACGGCAGGAAGTACCTTACCACCTGCTGGAAACGTCTATCATAATCCGATTGAGATATCTAATTTTGTCGTTTCGAACGATACCCGCAAAGCGCTATCCGGTAAACCAAGGTGGAATAGCGAGCTCTTGAAAGTTCTGCCATCCTCGATGACGATGAACACGACGATTGCGTTTGGCGGCAGTTATCCCGGCTCGAGCGAGCGAACGACACTATTCGTCGTTCAACCCGCCACTACGGAAGCGAGGGAGCCAGAGCCGGCCGTCATCCGTTTGCCTTTTCTTAAGGATTGTTTGGAAGAGACGTGTGCACGAGTCCCGATGCCGGAGCCGGAAATCTGGGACTGGCTGGAACTCGGCTGCGTGGTCGTGCTCACTTTGTCGGTTCTCGCCTCGGTACTCCTTTTTTTGGCTGCGCCGGAGTCGCCGGAAGCGCGACTGCGAATCGATGAGCGTGGAAACGGAAACTATGCCACTATGGCATTGCCGTAGAATTGTTGCGGATTTTTCCAATGATTAGCCGTTGCTCCATTCTGACGGGAACCTTTCTGCTAATTGTTCATTGCATTTCAGCTGGTCTCGAGCCCGATAAGGAACTGGGTGCCAACACTTCTTCGGTTGATCTGAGCCCCGGGCAAGAGACCCGTGAGCTCGGGAGACCCCTCTACCGAGTATTTACCAAGCGAGATCAAGGGATCGTGGACAAGGTCATTACAAGTGTCCAAGATTCGCGCGGATTGATGATCTTCGGCAGTGTCAACTGCTTGCTGGAATACGATGGCCAACGCTGGACATCGATCCCGGTACCGAATGGAGGTATGCTTGGATCATTGGCGAGAGACGGTTCCGGAACGATCTGGGTTGGCGGAACCGGGGAAGTCGGTGCGCTGGTTCTTAACGGAGGTACTTACGAGTACAAGTCATACACCCATCTCCTGCCCGAATCGGAGCGGCATTTCGGAATGATCATGGACGTCGCAACTCACGGCGACGACGTTTATTTCCTCTCCGAGAAACCCGATAGACCCTTACTCCATTGGTCCGGCCAACACTTTTCCGTGGTTCCTCTTCCCTATGAACCTGGGTCCCTCTGGAGGTTCTCCTCCTTCTCGGGCCGGCTGTTTGTTCACGCCAAACACCAGCCCTTCTCCGAGGTGGTGGGTGATCACCTTGTGCCGGTGCTGGATGATCCAGTACTTCGTGAAACAACGGTTGTCGGTGCCATCGAGCTGACGAAAGACAAGATCCTGCTGGTCACCCGGGACAAAGGCATTTTTAAGTTCGATGGATCCCGCCTTGTTCCATTTGAGACCGATGCGGACGAGTTATTAACCAAGGAGTCCTATGTCGACCTGGCGTTTTCCATCAACAAAGACCTTTCCGTGATTCTAGTACAACATCGCGGGTTGGTGTTTCTCGACGCTGCTGGACGCATCCAGCAAACGTTCCTGGAGGAGGACGGTCTTCCTACTGGAACAATGAATGACCTGCGCCTTGACCGTTCCGGCGGTCTATGGGTGATCGGCGATTCTGGCCTGACCAGGATCAATCCGAATCGGAGTATCTCGGTTTTTGATCACGAAAACGGGCTGCCCAAGTCGTACGTGGCCGCCGCCGTAAGATATGGTGAGTCTCTCTATGCGGTGACCGGGAACGGACTCTACCGTTTGGAGGTGGGTGTCTGCGGGGAAAACCCCGCGCAATTTCGCAAAGTCCCCGGAATTACCGATTGGTTTTTCCGTGCGCTGGCCGTACCGCCATACGGATTGCTACTATCCAGTGATAAAGCGGTTTATCTGTTCGATGGGACCCGCTTCCAAATCGTATTAAACCAGCCGTACACCCTTGGCATCGCGCGGTCTAAGAAGAGTCCCGATCGAATTTTCTTAGGTGGGAGCGATGGACTGCACGCGCTGCGTTTTGCCGGCAGTCAATGGGTCGACGAAGGAAGAATGCCGGGGCTTGATTGGGAAGTCACCTCGATCGTGGAAACAGGCGAGGGCAACTTGTTCGTTGGGACCGTTTCGGACGGATGCTTTCTGATCCAGCTTAGGCCGAACTCCGAGAAGGTATTTGACGGCGCGCGGCTGGAATCGCTGAGAAATGCCCCGAAGGCAAGCATGAAGTGTGTTGCGCAGGCATGGGGTAAGCAAGTGCTTTTCAGCGCGGACAGAAACATCTTTCTGTTTCGGGACTCTGACCGCTCTTTTTACCTGCCGAGCTTTCTCCCAAGGCAGATCGTGGGCCGCGAACTTCACTGTCTGCAGGCTAACACATCTGAACCTGACCATCTCTGGCTGGAAACAGTGATCGGAGAAGCCGGCTCAGTCCGTTCACAGGAGATCGGGCGATTGGGTTCCGATGGAAACTACCAAGCCCTGCCTCGTGCGATCTCCTCATTTATCGGTGGAGTCATGTCGTTTAATGAGGAGTCTTCGCCGCGAGGATCTGCTCTCTGGATATCTGGCGAGTACGGTTTAGCGCGGGTTGACCTCGCCCCGAAACCACAGGCGCGGTCCGGCCTCAGCCTGTATTTGCGGGAGGGCACTCATGCGTCGGGTCATCCGCTTCGCCTACCACAAAGCGGCGGAACTCTGGAGTTGCCTTTCGAGAAGCGAGATATTCGGCTCCGCTTTGCGACCGATGACTATGATGAGCCGGATGCTGTCCGCTACCGGACCAAATTAGACGGAGTGAATTCAGATTGGACGCCGTTCTTCAGCGAACCAACCTGGCAGTCTGGCTCTCTGAGTGAAGGTCGATACCGTTTGCACGTGGCGGCTCGAAACAGCGAGGGCAAGGACAGCAACGAGTTTGACCTCGCGATCACCATCCTGCCCCCGTGGTATCGTACACCTTGGATGTACGCTCTCTGCGTTGGCGCGGGTGCTTTGGCGATCTTTGGCCTCATCCGCTGGCGGTTATGGCAAATGCGAGTCCGGGAAAAGGAGTTGGTGGCGATGGTTGATTATAGGACTCGAGAGCTGCGGCAGAGCGAAGAGCGTCTGCGCGAAGCCAAGGACAGCGCGGAGGCCGCAAACCGGGCCAAGTCCGCCTTCCTGGCCAATATGAGCCATGAGGTGCGAACGCCTCTGAACAGTATCCTCGGATACGCCCAGCTTCTTCTCCGTGGCGGCAACAAAGTCAAAGACCCCGCTTCCAAATTGCAATCGATTATCGATAGCGGTGCACATCTTCTTGGAATGATGAACGAACTGCTCGATCTCGCGCGGGTGGAATCGGGTAAGCTCGCGGTCAATCCGGAGCCGCTCGATCTGCCTTCTTTTCTGCAATCTTTAGTTGCCGAGTTTGAGATTCGTGCACAGAAGAGCGGGCTCCATTTTGGCTTCTCCATCGATGAGTCGATTCCCCGATGCATAGAGACCGATCCTCTCCGCCTCCGGCAGATCCTCTACAACCTCGTTGGCAACGCGTTCAAATTTACGAGTGCGGGTACTGTGTCGCTGAAAGTGGTGGTGTCAGACTCCAAGTTGCGATTTGAGGTCTCCGATACAGGGAGAGGGATTGCCGAGGCGGACTTGCCTTATCTTTTCAAGCCTTTCTACCAGGCTTTAAATCACGAACAGAGCACCGAGGGTGTTGGTCTGGGGCTCTACATTACGGACAAGATCGTCAGGCTCCTGGGCGGCCGAATTGATGTTAGCAGCGTGCTCGGGCAGGGGAGCAAATTCTGGGTAGACTTGCCCATGAAATTGGCAGTACTGCCTGCTCCGCCATGCGCCGATGGCCAGATTGTCGGCTACGAAGGCTCGATCCGGAGCGTTCTGGTCGTCGATGATGACCGATCGAATCGTGATGTTATTAAGCAGTTTCTGGCTGAAGTAGGCTTCACTGTGGAGGAAGCGGAATCCGGAGACGCTGCCCTGGGTCTGATGCGATCTCGCCATTTCGACGGCGTCATCAGTGACATCCGAATGACTGGCAAGGACGGTAACGCTCTGTGCCGGGAAGTCCGGTCGGATGGAAGACTGGCACAGACCGTGATGATTGCTTCCTCGGCCAGCGTTTACGACGGTGATCGTCGGGACGCCGAGTCTGCCGGATTTGACGATTTCCTGCCAAAACCCGTCAAGGAACGGGAACTGTTGCGTATTCTGAAGCAACGCCTGGGAATCAAGTGGGTAATCGAGTGCGAACCGGATGGCAAGAGCTCCCTCGCAACGGATGCAAGCCAAACGGCGGATAGCACTCAACGACCACCGTTTATGGAGCGGGACGCGCCGGCCGAGCAATTGCGACAGCTTTTGACCCTGGCCGGCGAAGGCGACGTCGTGGCTCTCCGCTGCAAGCTTCAGGAGCTTGCCGAGACGGATCCGGCCTACTCGGGGTTTGCGGAGCGGCTTGTGGCGTTGGTGTCCTCCTACCGTATCGACGAGGTCGAAACGCTACTTCAACGGGCCCTTTGCGAGCCAATCGGAACCGCAGCAAATGAATACGGTACTGGTCGTCGATGATGTTCCGACAAATGTCGATGTGGTGCTTAGCCACCTTACCGGAGCCGGTTTCCGGGTTTTGTGCGCCGACAGTGGTACGCGTGCGCTTAAGCTATTGGAACAGCGCGTTCCTGATATCATTCTTCTCGATATCAAGATGCCCGGGATGGACGGCATCGAGACGTGCCGGCGCATTAAACAACGCCCGGAATGGAAGAATGTTCCTATCATTTTCATCACGGGCGCCGATGAGCTTTCGCAGAAGCTGGCCGCGTTTGCAGCCGGCGCAGTCGACTTCGTGACCAAGCCGATTCTCGCGGAGGAAGTCGAAGCGCGGGTTCGGACCCATTTGAAGCTCCGAGAACTGCAGACCGAGCTGGAACAAAAGAATCAGGCTCTCTCCGAGGAGATTGAGCTTAGATTAGACGCAGAAAAGCAGCTCGAGGCGAAGCTTGATCAGGCGTTCGTGATTGCCAACGGCGCAGGCGGAATCCTCTTTGCGACGCGCCAGGCAAACATCCTGTTACACGCGTTTTTCCCGGGCGCCTCGGTCGAGGCGCTGCCGGATGTCGTTCTTCGGTGGATAACGTCCGCGGATCGGCAGAAGCCTTTGGTCATTCATACCGCTACCAAAGGCGATCTACAGATCGATCACCTCGCATCATCCGATGCTCGAAACCTTGCATTTTTGCGTCTGGAACAACGCAATAGTTTCTGGGGACCAAAAGCGCTCCGGGCGCTCGGGCTTACCCCCCGCGAAGCGGAGGTGCTTTATTGGATAACCGAGGGGAAAACCAATCCTGAGATTTCTACGATCCTGGATACAACGCTTCACACCATCAAGAAGCATAATAATAAACTCTTTGCCAAACTGGGCGTCGAGACGCGGATGGCCGCCGCTCGGTTGGCGATGAGCGTGTTAACAAGCCCAGAGCCTGCATCGCTCGCAAATCTCTCCAAAGCGTTTCAGGATCCAAGAGTCTAGCCTGCATCGCTCACAAATCTTCAGAGATTTGTGAGCGATGCAGGCTCAGGCAGCAGAATTCTCCGGCTACGCCGGACCATTCTGCTGCTCTTTGAAGAGAAGAGTTTAAAAACAGGTTGTTTCGAATCTTTAATTGCAAAACAGGCTCTTAAACAGACGCGCAGCGTCTGTTTAAGAGCTTTCTAGCCCGCAATGAGCTCGTCGATTCTCCCGGCGCGTGATTTTTGCGGGCTAGCGCGCTGCGCTGGGCTGTCTTGAAGTGCCGCTTCGCGGCTGGCGACGAGGACTCGAAGCCGGCGTAGACTGCGCGACCTGCTCAGCCGCCTTCATCACGAGCTGAAACGAAACGTCCGCCAGGCTGCCGAAATCCGGGTGTTTGGTGAGCTTCGTTTGCGTGAGCAATGGCGAGGTCAATCCGCAGAAAAAACGTGCGACTTGTCTGGCTGAACCCAGCGCATGGATATGTTGTTTGCGCAGGGAGCCAATCTTATCAAGGTCCAGTTTTGGGGCCTTTGTGTCTATAGCGCCGCCAATGGTCTCGCGGGAGACGCCGGAACAACTGCTGCAATGCCCGCAGTTCCGGCCCAGGTCTTCGCCGAAATGATGAAGGAGATGCCGGACAACACACTCGGAATCCTCTGCCAGACGCACGACTTGGCGAACCCGGTCGACATCGTTGCGCTCGCGTGTTTCAAAGCGCTGGATCAAAGTCCGTTTCAAAGCCAGCGCGTCGCTCGGGCGTGTCTTGATGCGGTAACCTTGGCGTAATCCTGCAACTTTAATTGCCAGGTCACCCTGCTCTTCGAGATAGGTGAGCGCTTTGACGATCCGGCTGCGAGTTGTGCTCAGCCGCCGCATCGTCGCGTTCAAATCGATCGTAAACCACTTTTGTGCTTTGACCGCTCCCGAAAAAATGTTGCGCAGGAATTCTGCACGCGAAGCGTCGAACCTTGCGAGAATGTCCTGCGAAGGTTTGAGCGGTGTGAACTGATACTCGTTGTAAAACGGTTCGGTGGATTCAATCACATCTGCCAACTCGAGGTAGGTCAGCAACGTTCCAACGACCAGTGGCCGAATATCGTGTGCGCGCGAAAGCTCGGAGAGCGAGACATCGAACTCGTCACCGTCTCCCAGGATGTCGTCAACGATCGCGTAGACGCTAGCCGCATCGGGAGTGTCGCCATAAGTAAAATTTTCGAGCACGGTCAAGTCATCGCCGCAAGCCAGCATCTCGCAAATGGACTCCTCTCCATCTCGGCCCGCGCGCCCGATTTCCTGAGAATAGTTTTCAAGACTCTTAGGCAAGTTAAAGTGGTAGACGTAACGGATGTTGGATTTATCGATGCCCATCCCGAAAGCGATCGTTGCGACCACGATGGCATCCGCAGAATCCATGAACCAATCCTGAACCCTGTCTCGTTCATCGTTTTGCATACCTGCATGGTAAGCGCGCGCCGGAACGCCCTGCTTGCTCAAAGCTTCGGCCACATTTTCAGCGGTACGCTGCAACGTTACGTACGCGATCGTAGGGCCTCGCGGACGATCTTTCAGGCGGCCTAGCAAGAGATCGAGTTTTTGGTCTGGGCGACAGGGCGTAATTTGCAGTGTCAGGTTTGGGCGGTAAAAACCCGTATGAATAAAGGCGTCGTTTTCGATACGAAACTCGCGGCAGATATCTTGGGCCACGGTCGGTGTTGCGGTCGCCGTCAACGTCAGAACTCGCCCAATGCCCAGGGTGCGAGCGGTTCGAGCTAGCTTTAGATAATCTGGGCGAAAATTGTGGCCCCACTCGGAGATACAGTGCGCCTCGTCGACAACCATCAGTGAGATCTTGAGCTGGCGCAGCTTATGGATAAACCGCTCATTGGAAAACCGTTCCGGCGCTACATAGAGCAGTTTGAGTCGACCGGCGCGCAAGTCTGCATCGATTTGCCTGACCTCTTGCAATTCGATCGTGGAATCGATTCGAGCCGCGGGAATGTTACGTTTGGCCAAGAAATCGATTTGATCCTTCATCAGTGCGATCAAAGGCGAAATGACCAAGGTTAGACCGTCGAGATGCAGCGCGCTTAGCTGATAGCAAAGGCTCTTGCCGCTCCCGGTGGGAAAAACTGCCAGCGCTGATTTGCCCTGCAAAATCTTGGTGATAACCGCCTCTTGACCTTCGCGAAACGTGTCGAAGCCGAAAACGTTCTTCAACGTCGAATGAATGGGTGTGCTTGGCGAATGCATGGTTGGTTCCTTATCATTCAACAGAAATTACAACTTTCAATAAAAATGTTGTTTTAAATAGGAATGCGCTTGGCCAATAGGACATATGGGACTCATAAGACCTATAGGACCCATTTGGACTTACGGGGACGCGCTCCCGCGCGGCAGCACGCCCCGACCGGCCCGGACCTGCTGCACCAAGAGGCTCAGAAAAAGTCCGACATCCGTAACGACGCCGACGCTTTCGATCGAGCCGCGATCGGCCAGCTTGGTGACAACGGCTGGATTTATGTCCACGCACACGAGCTTTACCCCGGCAGGAGTCATGTTTCCGACACCGATGCTGTGGAGCATGGAGCTGAGCATTAGAATCATTTCTGCGCCCGTGATCAGGCGTGCATAGTCTCGCTGGGCCTCAATCATATCGGTAAAAACACCGGGTAGCGGCCCGTCGTCACGGATGGAGGCGGTCAGCGAGAAGGGCACACCGGCGCGTACGCATTCGTAAAAGATCCCGCTCCTGAGCACCCCTTGCTCAACCGCCGCAGCGATGCTCCCGCATCGCCGGACGGTGTTAATGGCCCGTAGATGATGGCGATGGCCTCCCCGGACAGGGGTTCCCAGACTCATGTCCACGCCAAGCGAGGTCCCAAGGAGAGCCTGCTCAATGTCGTGCACCGCGATCCCGTTGCCGCCAAGCAATACGTGCACGAAGCCCAAGCGTATGAGTTCAGCGAGGTGCTCTCCGCCGCCGGTATGAATGACCACAGGTCCCCCTACCACAACCACTTTTCCGCCCCGTTCGCGAATACGTTCGAGTTCCCAGGCAATCTGACGAACGACAAGCTCGATCTTCCGCTCGCTGCTTACCCCGGCGCCCATAAAGGCAAACTCAGCGGCTGACGCTCCGCCAATGCCGCGCTCGTCGCGGGACTCGCTTTTGCGCACCGTCTGAATGCCTTCGACACCCACAACCACGCGCTCACCGCACCGGAGATCGCGTAGCAGGCGGACGCTGGCGACAGGACGCGCCGGATCACGGTCATCGATGACGATGCAGCCGTCCATGCGCTGGCCGGTGATCCGCACCCACCGGCCATCCAGCCGCACTTCGGTCGGATAGATGGTGGTCACGTAGAAATCCTCTGGGGCGACGCCATCAATCGTAACGGTTTCAAGCCGAGCATCGCCGGTTTGTTGTGGAGCGGCCGGAACGCCACCGAGATCGATGAGCTGGCTCACCACGTTGCCAAGCACTTCGGCGGCGGGCGCCGAGATGCGAATTTCTGCTCGTGACGTGCTCTGTCGCTGTTTGCCGAGCTGAAACTTCAGAATCTGAAAGCTGCCCCCCTCCTGGACGGTCATTTCCAATGCGCGGTCGAGCAGGCCGGAGTCGAGCAGGTGACCTTCCAAGCTGAGGACGCGGCTGACAACATCGCTGTGGGCGCTCGTGCCGGCGCGCGGCGATTCGCTCAGGCGCAAGCTTAGGCATTTGGCTGCGCCGCCAGATTTGATGAATTCAGTCAGCGGCGCTTCAAAGACCCGGAACCCTGCAGCCGAAAGCCGGGCTCTTAGTGATTCGCTGACGCGATGAAGGAGTAGAACGTCGCCGATGTTGACGGCGTTGGCAGCAAAGTGAATTGCGTCTGACTCGTCGAGAACAAGGCGTTTTTCTTCGGGCACTCGGCGTTCGATCTGGATGTTTGAGCGCGCGTCGAATGCCGGCGGGTAATAGACCAAGAAACCACCTTCGAGCGGACAGAAGCAGGTGTCGAGATGGTAGAAGCGCTTATCAACGAGTCGCAAGCTGACGACCTCAACGCCGAGCAACTCGGCCAGGAGCTTGTGCGTGTCTAATTCCGTTCGGAAACCGTAACTCGCCCACAGAATGCCCTGCGCTCGGTCGAAAAGCGCGTCGCCGGCGCCTTCGAAGGGCAAATCCTTGGGCAATTCGTGCACCCGAAAGCCATGTTCCTGAAACCAGTTTCGAAAGTGCGGCTCCTCGCCTTGACGCTCACGATGCAAGAAGCGGCTGAGGACCGCATCGTGCCCGAGCACTAGGCCGGCATTAGCTGTGAAGACCATGTCAGGTGAGCCCGCATACGGGGTGACGAGCTCGATGGCAGCATGCCGCGCCAGCGCATCGTGGAGCTGTCGCCACTGTTCGGCAGCAAGGGTAGCGCTGGCACGGTCGATGTTTCCTTCCATCCACGGGTTGATGACGTAGTCGATCTGGAAAAACTCGGGCGGGCACATCAGGAAGCGTTGGGGCAAGTTCATAGTAAAGATGGTTTAGACTAGCCGAAGGGGTATTCGGCGCAAAGGGCGGAGTAGGGCGGTAGGGCGAGGACTTCGGCGAGCTCAGTCGAGCCGCTCCGCCCGAGCCGCTGCGCGTCACGATGCGCCTTGCGACCTATACGACCCATATGACCCATATGACCCATATGACTTATACGACCCTCCGCCCAGTCGCCGATGCGCCTGCCTCGCCACGTGCCACGGCTCGGGCGGAGCGGCTCGACTGAGCTCCCCGAAGTCCTCGCCCTACCCGCGCCGCGGCACGCCCTACCGGCCTTTAGTAGCCATACCACCATCTGTACCAGTAATAGTAACCACCAGTTACCGGGTTGTAATAGTAGTAATAGCGATAGTAGTAGTGGCAATAGCCATAGGCCTTGGCCTGCGGGGCAAAGCCGGACATAGCGACACCAAAGAGGGCAAGTGATAGTATTAAGTTCTTCATAAGTTGTAGTCTGGTCGTTCGGATACCAGATCCTTTTCAGGGAAAGACATTCCATCGGAGAACTCTTGCGAATATTTCTGACATTTCGCGCATGGACTCGCCCCGTGCCCCTAAAAGCAGGATGCTTATGCTTCCTTATCCCACGTCGTGAAAGAAGTTGATAAACTGATCTTTCGACGTACTCTGGGCTCTTAGCGCAGCGCTCGAAGCTCCCTCGCTGGTCGAGGGTTGGCTCCCCCCACAGTGACCAAGACTGGTTCTTGTCATAGAAGTCCGAAGCGTGCGACTTTCGCCTCGCTCGACAGCGGTGAGCCTTTACGGTTTATCTGCTGCGGCGGGCTGCGCTAACCAACAACGGCTCAATCATCGACGGAGGTAAGGCATGAACAAAAGAACCTGCGGTAAGGCTTTACTAGCCATCTTGGCAGGCATTGCAGTGATCGGCTCGGCCCGCGCTGAAACGAAGAACATGCGTATCGCGTTCTCAAATAACTACGCTGGCAATTCATGGCGACAGGCCATGTTGAAAAGTTACGACATCGTCACCAAGAAAGCCGTCGCGGACGGGATCGTTGCCGCTGCCGACGTTTTCACCACGGCAGACAAAGAGGTTCCGACCCAGGCGGCGCAGATCCAGAACCTGATTCTCCAGGGTTATAACGCGATCGTTATCAACGCGTCATCGCCCGATGCCCTAAATGGCGCTATCAAACAGGCCTGCGATGCTGGCATTGTAGTTGTATCGTTTGACGGTATCGTCACCGAGCCTTGCGCGTGGCGCGTAGTAGTCGATTTCAAGGATTACGGTGAACAGGAAGTTGAACACCTGGCCAAATGGCTCCCAAAGGGCGGCGGTTTGTTGGAGATCCGCGGCCTCGCTGGAACTTCGATTGACGATGCCATCCACTCCGGCATAGCGCAGGGAGTCCAGAAGCATCCGGAATTCAAGATCGCCAACAGCGTCGAGGGAGACTGGGATCAGACCACGGCGCAGAAGGCGGTCGCAACTGTGCTGCCTTCCCTTGGCGAGATCGTTGGCGTGGTTGACCAGGGCGGCGACGGATATGGTGCTGCGCAAGCCTTTGCGGCTGCCGGACGCAAACTGCCCATCATCATCATGGGCAATCGCCAGGACGAGCTCGCGTGGTGGAAACAGCAGAAGGACAAAGACGGCTACACGACATGGTCGGCCTCGATCGCGCCCGGCGTTTCGACCCTGGCTTTCTGGGTCGCACAGCAAATCCTTGACGGCCGCAAGGACATTCCTCATGACTTGCTGGTACCGTACCTTGCGTTTACCCAAGATGATTTCGAAGCTGCGCTTCCTAATATCCCGACTGGCGGCGTGGCCAGCCATGAGTACACCCAGGAGGACGCCAAGAAAGCGATCGAAGCCAATATCAAGAAGTAACGGCGATCTGGACATGACGCAGCTTTCCTCCGATTGATTTATTGCGTGTGATGTCCGGGACAACGGTGAATATCGTCAAATTGGACGGCGTCGAAAAGCATTTCGGCGCCGTCCGCGCGCTTGCCGGGGTTGATTTCGAGGTCGGCACCGGAGAGTGTGTCGGGCTCGTGGGTCATAACGGGGCCGGTAAATCCACGTTGATGCATATCCTGGCCGGGACGCTCGTTCCCGATAAGGGAGAAATCATCATTGGTGGCGAGCCACGGCAAAACTATGCGGTGGTCCTTGCTCAGAAGCTTGGAATCCGCTGTGTCTTCCAGGAACTGTCGCTCTGCCCTAATCTCACCGTGGCGGAGAATGGACGCGTCCTTCACCCGAGCATCGCGGGATGGGGCTGGCGGAGCCGTGCCGGCAAACTCATTGGCAGCAAACTCGATGAAATTTTCCCGCGCCACGGGATTGCTCCGAATGCTATCGTTGGCGACCTGCCGATCGGTCAACGCCAGATGATCGAAGTGGCACGCGCGTTCACGACAACCAATGATCCTCTGCATCTGGTTATTCTTGACGAGCCGACGTCGTCTCTGGACAGACAGACGGCCAGGCAGTTGCTCTCCTATGTGAGGCGGATCGTGGCCTCCGGCGCGAGCTGTGTCCTGATCTCACACCTCCTCGGAGAAATTCTGGAATACTCCGATCGAATAGTGGTCATGCGCGATGGTAAGGTCGTCATGGCCGACCGAGCTTCCGGATTCAATCGCGACAAGTTAGTGACTGCGATGGGCGGCGCTACGCAGACCAAAAAACAAGCGGCGGTGGAAGCAGCCGTACCGCGCCGGACAACGCCGGTCCGCGTTCGGGCGCGCCCGGTGCACCAGAGCGACGGCATCGAACTCGTTGCCCACCAGGGTGAGATCGTTGGGCTGGCTGGACTCTCCGGTCACGGCCAAACAGAGCTCTTGTTATCTATCTTCAAGGGCGCAAGCAGGCGTCTCCCTGGCATCGAAGTGACCGATCCAGTCGCGCTAATCGCCGGCGACCGGCAAAGCGAAGGGATATTCTCGCTCTGGTCGATCACCGAAAATATCGGCATTCGCTCGATCGGTAGGTTGCGGAACGGCTTGCTAATTTCTTCCGAGTTAGAAGACCGGCTGGCGGAGAGCTGGAAGAAGCGCATCAACATCCGCACACCCGACATGCGCAATAACATCCTTTCGCTCTCCGGCGGAAATCAGCAGAAAGCGTTGTTCGCCCGTGCACTCGGTTCCGAGGCGAAGATCGTGCTGATGGACGATCCAACCCGAGGTGTTGACGTCAGTACCAAACTTGAGGTTTACGAGCTCATTCGCGCCGAGGCGCAAGCCGGACGCACTTTCCTTTGGTATACGACCGAGATGGAAGAGCTGGAGAACTGCGACCATGTCTATGTATTCCGCAACGCTCGGATTGTCGCCGATCTCCGGCGCGGAGAACTGTCCGAGGAGCTGGTTATACACTCCTCTTTCCAGGATGCCGCGGTATTATGAATTCGGTTTCCGGAGCGAGCGTGATACGAATTCCCTGGGCTGGGGCTCGGACGCCGCGCCGAATCCTACGGGCGATTCTGCCAGCCCTGTCGCTGGCGCTGGTCGTCATGGGCATTGCCTGGCTTAATCCCAGAGCGATCAGCTATTTCGGTCTCAACCTGATGCTGAACCTGGGGATTCCGGTGGCCCTCGCCACCATTGCTCAGATGTTTGTCATCACGGTCAATGACCTTGATCTCTCGATTGGCACTTTCGTCAGCTTTGTCGGCTGCGTGGCCGCGACCTGGTTGCGTGATGCGCCGCTTTTGGGCGTGATCGCACTTCTCGCTGGTGTCGGGGTCTACGCGCTCATAGGTGCGTTGATCTATCTGCGCAATGTCCCTTCGATTGTGGTGACTCTCGGCATGCTTTTCGTCTGGCAGGGTCTTGCGATCCTCGTCCTGCCCAAGCCCGGTGGCAAAGCGCCCGATTGGCTGCACGGCTTGATGAACTTCCATACTCCCTATGTTCCTTTTCCGATCATCGCCGCCATTGCCATTGCCGCACTCGTTCATATCGGGTTAATGGGGACTTCCTACGGCGCAATTTTGCGCGGCTCAGGCGGAAATCCGAACGCTATCGCCCGGGCGGGCTGGTCGTTGCTGAAGACTAAAGTCGTTATGTTCGCGCTTGCCGGCGTTTTCGGAGTTGTCTCGGGACTTGCCCTGATCGGTCTCACGACCTCGGCTGACGCCAACATCGGTAAAGGTTACACGCTGCTTTCGATCGCTGGAGTGATCCTCGGCGGCGGGGAATTTGTCGGTGGACGTGTGTCGCCGATTGGAGCAGTGATCGGTGCATTGACGTTGACGCTCGCCGGTTCGCTTCTCAACTTCATGCGGGTCTCACCGGATTGGCAAGTCGGCGCGCAAGGCGCAATCCTCATTATTGTTCTCGCGGCGCGCGCGATTATCAACCGGACAGACCGGAGGGCGTTGTGAGATTCCCCGGCACACTCAACGTTTTCGCCAAGCCATGGATCTGGTCGTACCTCGGAGCGCTGCTCGTTTGGCTGGCCGCCATCGCATTTACGCACGGCTATGGCGCTGGCGGAATGATCACCGCCGGGCTTGCGCTCGCGGTCTTTTCGGTGATTGCAGGTGTTGCGCAGATGTTCGTGATTACGCTCGGGCCGGGCAACGTTGATCTCTCTTTACCCGCCAACATCGGATTGGCCAGCGCTGTCGCTATGAAGGTGATGAACGGTTCAGACCAGATGATTGCCTTCGGTCTGTTGGCCGCGGTCGCCTCAGGCGTTAGCATCGGGGTTGCCAATCATCTGCTGATCTCGCTTTTGCGCATCCCGCCGATCATTGCGACCCTTTCAGCTAGCTTCATTATCCAGTCCGCGGGCATCAGCTATGGTCGCGGCTTGCAGATCAAACCGCCCCCAGGTTTCGCCGAGTTCACCACTGCGCAAGTCGACGGTGTCCCCCTGCTTGCTATTGGTACCGCGATCTTCACGATCGGGATAGCAGTTCTGTTGCACCGGACAGTTTACGGCCGGTCGGTACTTGCAATTGGGCAGAATACCCGCGCCGCCTGGCTCGCAGGAATTGCCGTGGAACGGGTCCGGGCCGCCACCTATGTTTTGAGCGGCGCGCTTGGCGGCATCTGCGGAGCACTGCTTGCCGGCTATTTTCGAGGTTCGTCCCTCGAGATTGGCGACGAGTATCTGCTTGCCTCGATCGCCGTGGTCGTCATCGGCGGAACCTCGGTGAGTGGCGGCAAAGCCAACGTGCCTGGATTGTGGGGCGCCGCACTTTTTCTGGTCCTCTTACTGACGATGCTCAATACTTTCGGGGTCAGCGCGGGCATTCGGTTCGTGGTCACCGGGCTGGTCATCATTGGGGTGATCATCGCAGCTGGGGGACAGAAGGGGTAGGGAGCGAAGTTGAGAAATCGTGCTCGTGCTCGTGCTCGTGCTCGAGAATTCTGCATATCTCTCGCGCTCAGATCGATGGAACAAAATAATCGCCGAAGGATCGGGCTCTCTTTTCGGCGCTGAAGCCCCACAAATCGAGCACGAGCACGACGACGAGCACGAGCAGGAGGATAGCCCATTTCGCAACAGACTAGTTTAGCTACCCACTGCTCACCCGAATCCACCGTGCGATCGACGGGACCCCGCTTTGGTTCACAAGGAACAGCATGTACCAGCCGGGTGGCGCAAGGTTCGAATTATCGGTCACTTTGGCGGTTACCACGCCGTTCGACTGTGAATCGATCTCGAGGTCCACCAGACGCTGGCTTCCATCGAACGAATGTGTCGTCACGCAATTTCGCACCAGACTTGCCCAGCGCACATTCCCAGCGTCGGGCGTTTGAATTTGAACCGTCTGACCATATTGCCACTCAGCCGGCGCGCCTGTGATCGTCGGGCGCGGACCGCGGAACAAGTAAGGGGGACTGAAAATATCCAGTCGCATCTCTTCATGCACCGGATCTTGATCCCACGCCACTTTGTCGGTTGCTTCCGGGTTGCCGCCGGCCGCGAGTACTCGCGCGTCTGGCAACAGAATGGCCGTCGAATGATAGAGCCGGGGGACACCGCTCGCCGCCATCAACGTCCAGGTGTCGGTCGCCGGGTCGTAAATCTCTGCCTGCAGCCGAGCCAACGGCTCGTCTTCCTGTTTCAATGAGCCACCGTTTACGAAAACCGTATGATCGGGTAACAATACGGCGTTCAGATGGAGCCGAGGGAGATTCAATGGCGAAACCGCCGTGAACCCTGGATTGGGGACCTTCAAGTCCACGACGTCGACATCATCAATCGCATCGGTTTGGTTTGGCTTTCCCTGCGGACCGCCGCCCATGATCATCACTCGCTGATCCTGGGCTGGTGGCAATAGCACGCTCGCCGATTGGTTCCGCATTTCGCGCCCCGTCATGCCGGGCACAGGGATTGTGCCAACCGGATCAGTCGTCAAATCAATGATGCAGGGATCCACCAGAAGTGCATCGTCCATTCGTCCGCCGTCAAAAAAGATCCGGCCATCCGCGAGCAAGAATAGATGAGCATAGAGAGGTAACCCCGCAAAATCGGGCTGGAAGTGATGCAGTTCCCACTGATTCGACGCAGAGGAGTAAATCTCCACTGTCTGGTTGTGGGCACTGTCGAGGTCTTCGGTGAGTCCGCTGGCGGCAAGAATGCGGCCATCGCCAAGCGTGATCAACGCCGGATACCAACGCCCGTGGGTCATTTGGCCGGCAAAGGTCCATTGCTGGCTCTCCGGATCGAACAGGGCGGCATCCCGACGACCACGATAGGGGTTGTAACCCACGGTGCCGCCCGCCGACAATAGTCGACCGTCTGGCAAGAAAGAATCGCCGCCACAAAAAAAATCGAAGGGCCGATTATCCGCTGCGATCAGTGTATCGGGATGGAAGAAATTGTTCGGCGGCTGAGCGGCCGGATCCCAAACGACGCTCATGTAAATGCCTTTGTTAACATTGCCGAAGTCAGGACTGGAAAAGCGATTGAAACTGCTTCCGGAACCGGCAAACAGCAGAACTTTGCCGTTCGGCAGCAAAGCGGCGTGCACGGCGACGACGCCGGAATGAAACGTTTGTACATCCCATTGCCCATCCCGCTGCGGATTCTTATCCAGCGGCAAAATCCGGTAATAACCAGCGTTCTGCCCGGGAGGTTTATCGATCAACATGACCACCATGGCGAGCTTGCCATCGCGTTCCAGCGCGGCAATCCCGCCCCCTTGATTCTGCCAGGAAAACCAAGCCGGCGCACCTAGCCACGAGAGATTGACCGGACCGCTCGCGCCCGGATTCGGAAGCCATCCGCCGCCGATATTGCCGTTGATATCGATGTCCAGCCCGATCTTGTAGAACGCCTGTTTTTGATTCACGGCACCATCAATTTGAAACACGATCAAATCTTGTTTTCCAGAGCTCTGCGTATCTGCAATAGCGATACCAGTTCCCTGGTTTTCCCATGAGAACCAACCTGGGACATCCAGCCAGGGAGTCCAGCCACCAGTGACGTTGCCGCCGGCATCAAGTTTTCGTCCGACCCGATAAATGGCGCGGTTTTGCTGGTTGCCCGGATGGTCGACCATGAATACAACCAGCTCAAGATTGCCGTCGCCGTCGAGGTCGGCGAGAGCAATCGCCCCGTATTGATTTTCCCAAGAAAACCAGTCTGGAATAGCGATCCATGGCCCCCAGGCACCAGCAATGGTGCCGTCCGCTTGGAGGCTCGTCGCAACGCGATAATAACCCTCGTTCTGTCCGGGCGGATTATCGATCATGAACACGACCAGATCTGGCTTGCCATCTTTGTCCACATCGGCGATCGCGATGGCACCGCCCTGGTTCTCCCATGGAAACCAGTCGGGCACCGGATTCCAGGCCGTCCATCCGTTCCCGGGAATTCCCGTTGCATCGATATTACGTCCGATCTTGTAGTATCCGGTCTTCTGCCCGGGCGGACTGTCCACCATGAATACAACCAAGTCGTTTTCACCGGTGCCCGTAAGGTCAGCCACCGCCACGCCGCCACCCTGATTTTGCCAGGGAAACCAATCTGGAACCTGTAAATAACCTTTCGCCATATATTCGAATTCGAGTGATTGATTCTAGAGAAATGGTGCCGGGATTAAATCAGTATAAATCTGCGGTAACAAGCTATAGCCAAGTCGATGCTCCAGCTTGCTCTGTCGCAGGCCGGAACGAGCGACTCTTTCCGACTCTTGCGAATGACTTCCGGAAAGCCCAAAGGAGCAGGCAAAAAGGGCTCTTTGGAACTATAGATTCGCCGACTATCGGTGATACGGTTTCATGCTAAGTGAAGCTGGAATACAAACGAAGCTTAGCAATTATACTAGTCAGCGTAGTGGCGTGCGTTCTACTAAGCGCCTTTTCGTTGAGCGAGCCGTTGCACTACCGGCTGGCCAGCGACCCCACGGGCGGAGCCTCGCCCTACCCTCCGCATCGCCCTACTGTTCGGAATTTATGAGAGCTTTCACGGCAGTTCCGTCGCGGAATTTCACCGGTCCTTGTTTGCTTCCGTCAGAGATCACTGCTTCGAACAATTTCGGGTCCCCGTTGGGGCGAATCTCGATGATCCGGAAATGGTGCTCGTTCGGCTCTGCGGTGATCTTCTGCACTTCATTTGTCTGCGTATTTTGGACGTAGATAACGTCCTTGCCGGCGTCGTTCAGCCAACTGACCAGCACCAGCTTGTCAAAGACACCGCCCTGGGTTTGCGGAACCGGTGCAGTCACAAGCGTCGGGGAATCGGCTTGAACCGGGGTTGGCTCAGTCGGCGCGTGCACCGCACTCTTATCTTGAGCTTCTCCGGCGTTCGCATTGTAAGGAGTACCTAAATTGTTTGGTGCCGTCGGCTGCGGCCTGCCAGCGCTGATCATCGGGCTAATCGCGGCGCTATAGTTGGCACGCCGGGCGAGTTCAGCTTGCTCCCGCAGGGCCAAATCCCTCCAATACTGATCATCGTAACCCGGTTGATACGATTCGTTGTCATTCCCCGAGTAATCGTCGGGATTGTAATCGTTGTAGTCCGGGTACGAGTCGTAGTAGTTGGGGTACCAGCCAGGGTATCCAAATACAATGGCATTGGAGGCAGCAAAGAAACGGTGATGCCGGTGGAAAAAGAAACGGTCATCGTGACGAAATGCAGACCCCTGGCGCATCCCTCGCGCCATAAAAGGACGAGGTCCGCCTCCTGCAGAACCTACCGTCCGTCCAGGCTGAACGCCCTGGACATGGAATCCGGCAAACGGCGCCGCATGAGACGTCTCCGATAGCGTGAAAAACGCGGCCGCCATAAAGCAGACCGCGAACAACGAAACTTTCATATGAGCCAGCCTCTCTTCTTTTTCTTTGCAAAAGAGGCAACTAATCCAATTTAACCAGGCCGCGCTCGCAAGCAATCGCGATGGCTTCCGTCCGACCGACCGCCTCCAGTTTTTTTAAGATCGCCTTTACATGGCTTTTCACCGTGTATTCGCTCAGATAGAGGATTTGCCCGATTTCTTTATTACTCCGCCCGACAGCCATTTGTTCGAGGACCTGAAGCTCCCGCCGTGAGAGTTGTGCATGCGCCATCGAGTCAGCCAGTTTCGCGGCGACATCATGCGGAAGCGAAGATTTGCCGGCGAACACCTCTCGAATCGTGTCCCAAAGCTGGCGGGGCTCCGCTCCCTTAACTAAGTAACCTTTCACTCCTGCGGTTAGCGAGCGCCGAAGATCTTCTGATTTTTCGGAGGTCGTCAAGACGATGATCCGAGGCCGTGGTGTTCGCGACATGAGTTCGGTGACAACTTGAAGGCCGTCCTTCTTTGGCATCCGGAGGTCGAGGAGGAGGATGTCAGGCGAAAGTTGATCGTAGAGCTGGCAAGCTTCCTCTCCGTCCCTGGCTTCACCCACAACTTGCATATCTTCTTGAAGCCCCAGGATGGTCGCTAATCCCTCGCGAACAATCGGATGGTCGTCCGCGATCAGTATCCGTATTTTTTTCATCGGGCTATCCCAACTGAAATTGCACGGCTTCCGGTGGACCGCCAACTCGGTAGCAAGCTCCGATGGGGCTCGCGAACGCGGACGCCCAGACGCGCAGAAGCGCATCCATGCCGGAATATTGAACGTTCTTTTTGCGTAGTTGGATTTTGCTGTTCAATTGGTATTGAACTTCTTCAATCCAATATTGATGGGTGAGGCCGTTTTGCCAGATTTTTATCGGTCCTGCAGCAATCGCTCCTCCTCCTTGCATAAAGCGGATCACGGCTCAAAGGAACCCAATATCGCTCCAAACAATCAAGTGTAACACGCCGGACGAAAGGCCAGAATGAGGCAAGCGCTAGAAGCTGTTCCCACGATTCAATCTTGGTCGAAGCGACGCGACCGAAAGAACGCGCTGCTTGCGAAAGCGAGTTCTTTCGCAAAAGGGCATATCATTTCGACCGGAAAAATTGTGGAGGCGCTGGAAACCCTCATACAATCTGGGGATCGGGTTGCGTTAGAAGGGAATAATCAAAAACAGGCAGATTTTCTCTCTCGATCGCTAGCCAAGGTTGATGCCAAGCGGGTTCATGATATTCACCTGCTGATTTCCAGCATCAGCCGGCCCGAGCATTTAGACCTCTTTGAGACTGGAATTGCCCACCAGATCGATTTTTCCTACGCTGGCCCGCAAAGCTTGCGAGTCGCCCAACTCCTCGAGGACAAGAAGCTCAAAATTGGCGCCATCCACACCTATATCGAGCTTTATGCTCGCATGTTTGCGGATCTGATTCCGAATGTCGCCCTGGTTTGCGCAGAAAAGGGTGACCCGCAGGGCAATATCTATACCGGGCCAAATACGGAGGACACACCCACGATTGTTGAAGCAACGGCGTTCAGCCAGGGACTCGTTATCGTTCAAGTCAATGAAATCGCTGACACGCTGCCGCGGGTGGATATTCCGGCTTCCTGGGTCGATTTCATTGTGCAGGCCGACAAGCCGTTTACGATTGAGCCGCTTTTCACTCGCGACCCGCGCCAGATTAATGAACTACACATTCTCATGGCGATGATGGTTATCCGGGGCATTTATGAGAAGCATCAGGTGACCGCGTTGAATCACGGCATCGGATTTGACACCGCCGCGATCGAATTGATTCTACCGACTTTTGGAGCGGCGCATGGATTAAAGGGCAAAATTTGCCGGAGCTGGGCGCTTAATCCGCATCCGACCATGATCCCGGCTATCGAGAGCGGTTGGGTCGAAAGCATCTACTGTTTTGGCAGTGAAGTGGGTATGGAGGATTATGTAGCGGCTCGTCCTGATGTTTTCTTTACCGGCCATGACGGTAGCATGCGGTCCAATCGCGTCCTCGCCCAACTGGCTGGTCTTTACGCCATGGATCTTTTTATTGGTTCGACTTTGCAGATCGATGGAGACGCAAATGCCTCGACGGTGACAATGGGCCGCTTGACCGGCTTTGGCGGAGCGCCGAACATGGGCTGCGATCCTCATGGCCGGCGTCACAGCAGTCCTTCCTGGCTTAGCCTCATCCAGGGCGATAGCTCCCTTCAGAGGGGACGCAAACTGGTCGTGCAGATGGTTGAAACATACACTAAGGGGGGCACGCCCGCCTTTGTTGAGTCTCTTGACGCGGTAAAGGTGGGAAAGGATAGCGGCTTCCCGATCGCCCCGGTCATGATCTATGGCGATGATGTGACTCACGTGGTCACCGAAGAGGGGATCGCCTACCTTTACAAATCTTCTAGCCTCGAAGTGCGTCGCGCGGCGCTGGCGGCCGTGGCGGGCGTCAGCCCGATCGGACTGAAGAGTGACCCACGAAGGGTGGAAAAACTTCGTCGCGACGGGCTTGTCGCTTTCCCCGAAGATTTGCAAGTCAGCCGTAACGACGCCAAGAGATCTCTATTGGCAGCGCGCAGTGTGGAGGATTTGGTCGCCTGGTCTGGGAATCTCTACAAACCGCCTGCCCGGTTCAGGAGCTGGTAATGCCTGCTGCTTCGATCAGCCACTTGATTGAGGATAATTGTGAGGTGCAGGGCCAGGCCGCTCGCTTGGCCGAGTTCGCTGTTCGAGCCTTGATCGCTGAAGCCGAGCTGACGCCAAAACCGGCGCTCGTGGATGGACGCGGGCCAGGGGCACATACCGATCTTTCGCTGAAGCTGATGCAGCGTTCTGCCCAGGCTCTCCGCACCCATTTTGAATGCATGGCTCTGGCCTCCTTTCGACGTATCCCGAGCCTTGGCCTGCGAGAGAAGCTCGGTGCGATCGGTCGCTCCGCCGAGTCCTCGATGTTGTTGAGCACAGGCGGAGTTAACACGCATCGGGGCGCGATTTGGACGTTGGGGCTACTTGTGTCGGCTACCGCGATGGGGTCGACATGTCCCAGGACAGTCGCAAACTGGGCCCGCCAAATCGCCGGTTTGCCGGATCGTTATGCCCCGAGCCGGCCGAGCAACGGATTGAGGGTTGGCCGCCGCTACAATGTGACCGGTGCGCACGGGGAAGCGCAAGCCGGTTTTCCTCATGTCATAGACGTCGGTCTGCCGGCGTTATATCGCTCGCGTGAGCTAGGCGCGACCGAAGAGCAGGCGCGGCTCGATGGACTCCTGGCCATTATGAGGAGTCTGAATGACACCTGCCTCCTTTACCGAGGCGGTGTGACCGCGCTGCAAACGGCCCAGGCCGGTGCGGCAGCGGTTTTGGGGGCGGGAGGCGTCGCCACGGCTCAAGGCTGGAAACTGCTCTTGCAACTTGATCGTGACTTGATCAACCTGCACGCTTCGCCGGGCGGCAGTGCAGACCTGTTGGCTGCCGCGCTGTTTCTCGATTTCACTGCGAACTTGCCATTACCGGAAATCTGACCATGGAAAAATTTACTCTGGAATACCCGGCTTCTAAGGCGGTCAGGCAACGGGCTCATGTCGGCGTTGTTGGATCGGGCGACCTGGAAGTGCTGATCGAACCCTCGCTCGACCACAAGGCTCACGTCACCGTTATGACCAGCGTCGATGGCTTCGGCAAAACCTGGCAGCTCGTTCTGGATCGCTTTTTCTCGCGGTACCACGCCGCTGCCGCGATCGAGATTCACGACTTTGGCGCCACCCCTGGAACTGTGACTCTTCGCTTGGAGCAGGCGGCGGAAAGGAGCTTGTCATGAACCGGGCAACCCTGCTTGATCCCGGACGATTTTTAGCTCGCAAGAGTTTCATTGAACTCAATGCGCGGGAACGTTCGCAATCCCTTTTAGATGACGGCACATACCGCGAATTGCTGGGGCCATTCGACCGCCTGGAATCTCCTTGGCTCCCGATGCAGGGCGTTGTTCCGCAAGCCGACGATGGGCTGATCGTAGCACTCGGCAAAATAGGTGGGAAAGACTCAGTTATTTTAGCCGTTGAGGGACAATTTCAGGGCGGTAGCGCCGGTGAAGTTTCCGGCGCTAAGATGACCGCAGCGCTTGACCTGGCGCATGAGGACGCGAGAAATGGCCGGCCCATTCAAGTCGTTCTGCTTCTGGAAACTGGCGGTGTTCGCCTGCAGGAAGCAAATCTTGGTTTGGAAGCGATCGCGGAAATCAACTCATCGCTTGTGACCCTGCGGCGACATGCTGCGATTGTATGCGTCATTGCCGGAATGGTTGGCTGCTTTGGCGGCATGTCGATCACGGCCTCGCTTTGTAGCTATCTGATAATGACTCGCGAGGCGCGGCTGGGCCTCAATGGTCCGGAAGTGATTGAAGAGATGTCTGGAATCGACGAGTTCGATGCCGGAGACCGGCAACTCATCTGGAGTGTGACCGGCGGAGAACAGCGTCATGCGACCGGTTTTGCGGACTACTTGGTGGAAGATGATGTGGAAGCAATAAAGCAATGCATCATCGAAGCTTTTCACCGCGGCGTTCCTTCAAGGAATCGTAGCGAGCAAGTGGAAGGCTATCTTCGGGATCTTGCAGCGATCGACGTCTCCCATCAGCTGGAGAGTAGCGAGGTGCGCAAGCTTTGGTCGAAAAGAGAAAACCGATGACCCGCGGCCGAATTTGGTTTGAGGCGATTGCCGGAAAGCAGGCGAAGCTTGTACCCACCGTCCCATCTGTTCTCGTCGCCGATGCACTGCTGCAGAATGAACGGACACGTATTCTTTCCATCGTGCCAGATCCCGACAACCCCTTTCCCTGCGCGCGCCAAGGACAAGTCGGGCTGCGAGAGGCATGGAACCTGGCCCGGCAGGTTCGTGACGTCATTGAGGCAGATGAAGACCGTGAAAAGCGGGCAATTATCTCCATTGTTGATGTGCCCGGACAGGCCTACGGGCGGCGGGAGGAACTTCTCGGCATTTTCCTGGCCGCAGCGGCGGCAACCGATGCCTACGTCTCCGCGCGCCTCGCCGGACATCCCGTCGTCTCACTGCTGGCCGGCCACGCTATCTCCGGCGGTTTTCTGACACACGGCGCACAAGCGAATCGGTTGCTTGCCTTCAAGGATGCGGGCGTCATGATTCATGCAATGGCGAAGAATGCGGCTGCGCTCGTTACCCGGCGCGCCGTGGAAGAACTCGATCTTCTGGCCCAGAAGGTGGTTCCGATGTCTTACAAAATCGAAGACTACGCCAAGCTCGGCACACTCTACAAATTGATCGAGGGCGTAAACGTAGACTCGCCTGAACCGAAACATATCGAACAAGTTAGGACCGATCTGCTGGCAGCGGTCGCCGACGCCCGTTCAGGTCCGCGGGATCTGAGCAACCGGCTTCAGTCCGAAAGCGCTCGAAAATACCGGAGTGCGACGCTTGAGGTGCGCCGCCGCCTCGCCGAGCAATGGCACGGTTAGCTTTCCTATATCCGGGGCAGGGGGCGCAATTTGCCGGCATGCTTCACCAGTTGCCGGATCACAGTGACGTTAAACGAACATTTGAGGAAGCAAGTGAAGTCCTCGGGCATGATGTGCTTAATCTCGATACGGAGCAGGCGCTCGCTTCGACTGTAGCCGTTCAACTCGCACTCTTAGTGGCCGGGATTGCCTCGACACGGGCTTTGCAAGCCGAAAAGATAAAGCCCGATCTGGTAGTTGGTCTCTCCGTTGGCGCCTTTGCTGCAGCGGTTGCCGCCGGCGCGCTAGCCCTGAAAGATGCCTTGCCTCTGGTCAGGTTGCGAGGCGAGTTAATGGAGAAGGCATATCCACACGGATACGGATTAGCTGCTGTTGTCGGTTTGAACGAACTCCAGCTATCCAAAATCGTCAGCGAAATCAATCAGCCCGATTCGCCGGTTTTTCTGGCGAATCTGAATGCGCCGACGCAGATCGTCATCGCGGGGTCGGCTGCCGGACTGGACGCGGTACTTGATCGGGCCAAAAACGAAGGCGCTCGTAGCGCCAAGCGATTGCTCGTAAGCGTCCCTTCTCATTGCGCCTTATTAAAGACTGTCGCCGATGAACTAAGCCGCCGCATGTCTGAGATTGAGATCAAAACGCCCGAGATGATTTATATCAGCAATCGCCGGGCTCGAGCCCTGCGTGACCCTGAGGGGATTCGCGAAGACCTGGCTACCAATATTGCGTATCCTGTCCGTTGGCGCGACGCCACGACTGTGGCCTATGAGCGAGGCGTTCGACTTTTCGTAGAATTGCCGCCAGGTCGCACACTGACCGACTTAGCTTCAGTCGCCTTTCCCGACGCGAGATCGATTGCCGCAGGGCAGATGCGAATCGACTCGCTGGTGAGGCTGATTGAACGACAAGTGCATTGGGCCGAGACTCGGTAGGAGGGCGAGGCTCCTGGAGGGCTACGCTCCGTCGTAGCCGCGGCGCGTGGCTTTGCTCCGCCCTTTGGTGACGTCACGTGCCGCGGCTACGACGGAGCGTAGCCCTCCAGGGTGGACTCCGTAAGGATCAGTGATACCTTTGTCTCGCTCTGGCTTTTACACACATAAAAGTTTTGGCTGTTTCGGCGTTTGCCTTCGTCGTTTTCAACATAAGTAACGTGAAGGGGCAGGAGGAGGCGTTTTGGGGGACGGTTCTGCGGACCTCTGCGGCAAGTTATGTGCTGCAAATGGACGACGGAAAGACGCTGTATGCGGAGTGGAACAGCGGCTATGAGGACTGGTCGGCCGGAGAAAGAGTCCTCCTTTCGACCGAAAGCGGCGAAGGATTTATGTTCTTCGGCAACACGCGAAGCCAAGTCGACGTCTCCTTCTACAATCCTTCAGAGGACTAGCCTGAGGGATCCTGGTTCGCTTTGGTTGAGGAAATGAGGTGAGCCGCTTTTCTTGTGTGTGACTATCTATGCGGCGTCTGGTGGCTGGAGGGCTACGCTCCCGACTTCGCCCCTGCTAGCCCGACGTAGCAAGGGGGTACAGGGGCGAAGTTGGGAGCGTAGCCCTCCAGCCCAGCCAGCGGCTCATCGCGATTCCAGCGGCTCTGGAGTTCTGAGCCTGGATTGCTCCTTGAGAGCGCGGCGGGCCGCAACCAAAAACGACGCGCGTAATTCGGAGCGGCCTGCTTTGTCGTACGCTGCTCCCGCCACAAGGCCAAGGTGAAACTTGGCCCTACCGGATCGTTCGGTAGCAACTGTGTTTTTCAAAGGTTGCGCGAAAGGCTCAACGCGTAGCCAAGCCCAAGAAAAAATCCGGCATAACTCGCTGCGCTCGGCCTGCGGCACTTATTCCGTTTTTTTCTTGCCCTTGG
>Ga0213872_10000326_pt1 | contig 40322 bp, 37 predicted proteins | sample VelepicomBERX_R2_FD_160071 | JGI IMG/M metagenome (GOLD analysis project Ga0213872, IMG submission 160071) | Rhizosphere microbial communities from Vellozia epidendroides in rupestrian grasslands, the National Park of Serra do Cipo, Brazil - RX_R2 | ecosystem: Host-associated > Plants > Roots >... | reverse complement strand
CTCTAAAATTCTGGTTTGATATCAAAGGGATTCACCGGGTTGTCTCAGTACAAAAAAGTTCTGGAGCCGGAAAAAGACATTTCAGTGGGTACGTGGTTGTGGCGTCATGGCTGGGACGCGGCGAAAGTCTCGTTATTTTCCCCCAAGCAAATGGCCTACGATCACAAAAGGCTGATAAAGGATCCGCAGCCAGCGGAAGCACGGCGCGCCTTCGCCTTTATGGGCGATGATGTCAGCGACCCGCGTGTACGTCATGAATTGATGCAAACCATTTTAAAGCCGGGCAAGAAGGCACCACCGGACTTTGAAAAAGACATGGCGACCATGCCTATCGACGCGTTCGTGCAGAAATATGGTGACCAACCACCACCCCATAAACGCGAGGGCATCCTTCAACCTGTAAAAATTGAAGTGGGTTCACGCCCCGTTAAATTTGACGGCCGTGATTTTGGTTCGCGTGACCCCAATTTTCATTTACCTGATCTGGATAGTGGTCAAAACCACATTTTCCTGCGTTTCAGCATCGGTGATAAGTCCGTCATTCTGGATGGGTATCAGACATCAGCGAACGGCAGCAAAAATGCGAGCATGAGCGGCACTATTTACAGCAAGCTGTTTGGGAAGAAAAACAGCGTCAAAATGTTTTTAGATGATAATCCCAAGGCAGGGGTTGAAACGATAACCGAAGGCTATCACGGGGAAAATACACGCTATGACACTATTGCGACCATGAATCTGGCAGATGGCATGCGCGCCTACCACCAAGCCCTGCAATATGGCGCGCAGATCAACCAACAGGAACGCAATTATGATTCAGGCAGTATGAATGGCAACACCGCCATACGTTATATTGTCGAGAAGATGAAGTTGAAACTACCGGCCAGCATGGACACAAAACGCGGCACATCCCTGTTGGATGATGGAAAAACAAAACGCAGCGTGCCGGGTATCAGTGACGTATCGCGTGACAAGCTTGTGACGCTGGGCGCGCCGGAGCCACAGAAACCCAAAGCCGCTACAATGCTGGATTTTGCATGGGCCGTTGGCCAGCAACAGCATGAGGTTCACAAGACACAACCAACAGTGTCACGGCAAGTACCACCCGATTACACCAAACCCATCGTTGTCCCCATTAAAGGCGGCGCAGCAGGGCCACATAGACACAGGCGCGTGCGCAGACGTCTTTCACATGACGCGGCGTGCACCTAACTAGCGGCAGCAATAACGGACAAAAACTGAAACAAGCGTTCGGTTTGCGGGTTGCGCAGAATGTCGGACGTGCCGCTCTCTACAACCTCGCCATTCGCCATAAAAACCACCTGATCCGCTGCATGGCGCGCAAAGCCCAGCAAGTGCGTGATGATAAAAATACCGATCGATTGTCCGCGTAGGTTCTTCAGATAATCGAGGATCTTCGCGATCTGCTCCACATCCAATGCGGACGTGATTTCATCCAGAAGCAGATAGGACGGTTTGAGAATAAGTGCCCGCGCCAAGGCCGCCCTTTGCCGTTGACCAAGCGACGCTTCGTTTGGATAGCGGTGTATAAAATCGCCCATATCAAACGCGTCGATAAGGGCCGCCAGCTCTGCCTCCAACCCCGCCATGCCGCGGCGTTCTGCAGGCATCAGGATATTGTCACACAACGTCAGATGCGGCCACAGGAAAAGCTGTTGAAACACGGCCGTCAGTTTTGGCCATGGCGCAGGCGGCATGGGCCCCGATAAAGGATAGGCATAAGTCTGGCCATCAACCGTAAGCGTGCCGCTTTGCGGTTTTTCCAGAAGGGCAAGGCAGCGTAGTAGTGTGGTTTTGCCGGTACCGCTGGGCCCGATCAGGACCGTCACCCCGCCCGTAGGCACCGACAGGCTGACGCCATTCAGAATTTTGCGATCGCCATAACCGAAATGGATGTTGTCGGCCTGTAGCATTTAACGCTCCGAAAAATCGCGCGTGAAGCGCTTTTTAAGAAGGGCCGCGAACATCGTCACCGGCAAGCACACGATCAGGAAAAAAACCGCGAGCGCGGTGTAAATCTCAATCGGCCTGTAGACGGTACTGTTGATGCGTTGCGCCACACGGAATATTTCTTCGACTGATATCAGGCTGGCGAACAAGGTCGCATGCAGCATACCAACCTGTTGCACCAATAAGCCGGGCAGCAACTGCCGAAACAAAATCGGCAACTGGATGCGCGTAACAATATCGCGCGTGGGCAGGCCGCATACGCGGCCCGCGATGATATACTGCGCCGGAAAGTCAGTAACCGCCTGACGCACCATTTCACCGACGGCAAAAATATTCACCAGCGAAAGCGTCAGCGACGCCGTATAAAACGGGTCGATCACGATACCCAGCGCCGCCTGTGCCGGATAATGCAGCCAAAAAAGTATGACAAGCGTCGGGATCGCCGAAAAAGCAAAAGACGCGCCGCGCGTAAACCGGCCCCAGCTTTTGGGGGAATGGGCGCCAACGACACCCAGTGCCGTACCCAACACCAGACCCGCCGTCCATATGACCGCGCACAGCATCAGGGTTACGCGCAACCCCTGCAAAAATGCGATGTGATACGTCAGTAGAATATCAAAAACGGACATGGGGACTATTGTTGATACGGCTTGGCGTTCTTCAGATACATGTCGGGATAGTCGTTTTCATATTTTTTCAGAATGCGGTCAACCGCACCGGCATTGATAATTTCCTGTACCGCGACATTCAGCATATCCATCAGGCGGTGGTCATCATTATCCGTTGCGAATGACTGACCGAACACGCGCAAATTCTGACCCGGTGCGACGCGGCGCAATTTGCCCGGATTGTTCTTGGTAAATTGTCGCCAAGCACCTGGGGCAACAAAGGTCACATTTGCCTTGCCTGTCGCAACCGTCATCAGCAATTCCGTATCCGTGCCGGACAGTGAGCCGAGCGCAAAGCGCCGCGCCAGAGGAAAGTCCATTTGCGCGATAAAATCACTGTTATCCGAATCGATGACGGCGGCGGTCACATCGGCCGCGTTCACGCGTTGCAGGTTATTGTCAAACCGTTGGTCATCGGCAGCGGCAAAGGCTTCGATGCTTTGGAACGTCACCGGCAGGGAGAACGTGATTTCCTTCGCCTTAATGGCGCTTTGCCACATGCCTGCGCAAATGGCGTCCACCTTACCAGATTTCAGTGCTGCACCGACATCGGCCCAGCCGACTTGTTGCGCCCATTCGATCTTTAGACCCGTGGCCTTGCCCACTTCTTCTGTAATATCAGCCCAGGCACCCGTCATCTGGCTGGAAGCTGGGGTTTGCATCACGCCGCCATCCCAATATTCAAAACCGCAACGCAGCGTGCCCGTGCGTATAACGCGTTCATAAGACGTTTCATGATGTTGCGGCGTGACCTGCGCAGAAGGCGCGGCGGGTTTCATAAATTGCGTGGTCGCAAAGATGATGATGGCGCAAAACACCAACCCAAGAAAGAACGCATTGGTCGATTTCATGAATGACTCCCCTTGCCTGACAGGCGCGATGTTATCCGAGGATACGTGGCGATAAAAGCCCATACTTGGACAGACCCGCCAGTATATACCCCTTTTGGGAATGGCCTTGCGCGTGACCTGCCCTCTATCCTGCTCCTCCCCTGTTTTGCTATTGGGTGCGCGAGGGGGGGGGCCTAGTATTGCGTGGACAGCAGCGTCTGTGCCTGCCCCCACAAATCTTGCACAACTTCTTTTGCCGGTGCTGCCCGCGCCATACGTCCCGCCTGCCCGGACCAGGCTTGTTGCCGCTGAACGTCATCCGATTTTGCCGCGGCGGTGCGCATGGGTTGTGTCAAACCACGCTGAACGGGATAGGGAGCATGTTGTGGCGCATCAGGCAGGGCCATAGCGCGCACGAAATCCGTCGCCAACCCACGCGCCGCACGTCCAGAAAAGGCCCGCGTCACACGTGTTCCCTCAGGGTCGCATTGGCCGATTGCCGTCGCCCATGAGGATGATATGCCTGCCTCCGGACATCGTAAGAAGGCGGTGCCAACCTGCACAGCGGAAGCCCCCAACACCAAGGCCGCCGCCACGCCGCGTCCGTCTGCAATGCCACCGGAAGCAATAACGGGGATCTGTGTCGCATCCACTATGGCGGGCAACAATGCAAACAACCCCACCATTTCCGCTTCGGCCTGCGCCGCGTCAAAGGATCCGCGATGACCGCCCGCCTCCATACCCTGCACAATTATGGCGTCCGCGCCCGCGCGTTCTGCCTGCCGCGCTTCGGCAACTGTTGTCGCCGTCGCAAACCACCGGATACCGCGCGCGCGGAGCGCAGCCGCAATGTCCGGCGGATAAAGCCCCATGATTGATGACACGACAGGCGGCGCAATATCCACAAGCGCCGCGCATTGCGCAAAAAAATCCGGGGTTGTGAAATCACCGGCCTCTGACGGCACAGGCGGCCCCCATTGTTCCAGATAATCGCGCATCGCCTGTTCCTGTGCCGCGCTGCGTATCGGTGGTGGGCCGGGCATCCATAAATTGACCTGGAACTGATCGCCGCCGCGCAGACGCACATTATCCGCCCATTGACGCATGGCATCCGGCGTCATACCGGCGGCCCCGCAGGCACCGAGCCCACCCGCCTTCATCACTGCCACAGATAAATCAGGCGGGCTGACCCCCGCCATAGGGGCCAACAGAACGGGCAATGTCAGGTGATGCGCATCACAAAAGCGCAGCGCGCGTTGCAAGGCAGGGTGCGATTTTGTCATGGCGTTACCCTTCCACAAAACTTCATCGGCACCAGATCACGCAGGCTTGGCGCACGCAAGGCGTTGAACAGGAAAAGATCGAAGCAGTCGATAAAAAAACCGAGCGTCACAATCAACCATGTCGGATTGAGGATCTTACCATAGGGTCGATGATTGAGATCCGGGGTCATGCGTCGCTCGCTTGCAGGAGTTGCTCTGTAAGATCACCCAACAGGCCTATCACAAACGGGGCAAAAGCCAAAGGTGGATGAAAATGCGGTTGACGTTGAGCGCAGCAACCCCTGAAGCCAGCGCCACAACTCATGATAGGGATTAGTGTAAAAGTATGGCGTCCCCTAACAGATACAGTTCGAACTCAGTTTAGGGATCAGGCGTTGAATCTCCACATGCTTTTGCTCCCAATGCTCGGTTAGGCGGCAAAAATCAAGCATACTTTAGCCAGGAATAAGCATCCCCACCGCTGCCGCACCCATAACTGCTGTCGCGATCCAGCCCAATATCACTATGGGTTTACTCGTGGTAAAATTACCCATGACGGATTTCTTTGTACACAACGCAATAATCACTATCATAAGTGGCACGGCCACTACGCCGTTGATAACAGCGCTCCAGAACAAAGCCTTCATAGGATTGATCGGTAAGTATTGAATGACGAGCGCGACTAAAACGCTCACAATGATTATTCCATAAAAGCCTCTTGCGTCGGTCGCCTTGCGCTCAAGCCCTGCCTTCCATCCCATTGCCTCCGCCAAGGCATAAGCGGCAGACCCCGCCAGCACGGGTACGCCGATCAATCCGACCCCTAAAATTCCGAGAGTAAAAAGTATAAAAGCATAATTCCCAGCGAGAGGCCGCAATGCGCTTGCTGCCTGCGCTGCCGTCTGGATATCGGTGATGCCCGCCACATGAAGCGTTACTGCCGTTGCCAAAATTATGAAATAGGCTATGAGATCAGAGTAGAACATACCGCTCCATGTATCCCAGCGAATACGACGAAGCTCGGAACCTGCCGCGTTAACATCACTAACAAGAGCAGAGCTATGTCTGGATTCCATATCCTCAACTTCTTCTGATGCTTGCCAGAAAAAAAGATAGGGGCTGATTGTTGTCCCGAAAACACCTGTAATAACTGTCGCTGCGTTGGAATTCAGCGTAAATTTTGGCAAGACTGAGCGAAGTAGCACTTCGCTCCAGGGAATATGGACTGTGAACAAGACGGCAACATAGGCCAGAAGAGATAGGGTAAGCCATTTTAGGTAGAAGACGTATCGGTGATAGGGAACAAAAACTTGTAGAAGAAGGGTTCCGATCACAAGTATTATAGTCATGATATGACGATCTATGCCCGTCACAAGTTCGGCGGATTCCCCCATGGCCGCGATATCAGCGGCAATATTAAGTGTATTGGCAATCAACAGTAATAAGACTACACATCGTAGTACCATTGGCGAAAAAGTGGACTTGATATTAGCGGCCAATCCCTTTCCAGTTACCCGACCGATTTGTGCGCACATAGATTGGATGGCGGCCATAAGAGGAAGAGCCAGCGGCATCGTCCAAAGCATATTTAAGCCAAACTGTGCGCCGGCCTGAGAATATGTGGCGATACCACTCGGGTCATCGTCAGCCACGCCAGTAATAAGACCAGGGCCTAATCGTGCTAGGGGGTGTTCCTTGAGACGCTCCCAAACCCAGGAAATACGTTTTTGACTTTTGCCTTCTGGCATGATCTTGCATATATCCTTACTGCTATTTCTGCATTTACAAGCAGCGCAGGGACAGGCTGTCTCTCGCCAATATCATCAAGTTTTACCAGATTTATTGCCTATGACTATAGCATTTTTGTCGGATCACCGTGGTTAATGAATGGTTAGCATGGCGTGCCCGAGAGGAGTCGAACCTCCGACCTAGTGCTTAGAAGGCACTTGCTCTATCCAACTGAGCTACGGGCACATACCAAGGGGAACGTTACGCCATCCTGCCGCAAGGATGCTAACAAAACCTTACGTCCTTGGGGACGTAAAGGGCCGTTTTTCAGCCTGAACGGCTTTGGCGTTCTTCGTCCTGCGGACGGACAATCTTGAAGTTGTCGAGGTAGTTGCGCGGCGTCACATGGCGTTCGGCGGGTTCTTCCACCACCATGTCCCACCCGCGGGCGGTTGCAAACTGTACCGCTTCTTCGCGCGACGCAAACTTTAAGCGGCCGCCGAGTTCACCCAGCGTATCGCCGCTTTGTTGCCAGCCCATCAATGCCTCAGGCGTACGGGGCGTGGCCAGTTCCGGCTCTACCAGCCAATGGCGCGTACCGGCACGGCCGGACTGTGACGCGGTTTTAGAAGGGCGGTAGATGCGGACGCGCATGGGAACCTCGGCTAACAAGTGGAGCGGGGAACTATAGCAAAAACACCCCGGAACAGAAGCCGGTTTTTGGCGATGCAGCATAAAACAGGCCGAAAACCGTACTAAAAAACCGCGAACAGGCCGGTTTTGGTCATAAACGAGTCATAATTTAACCGTATCCTGTGAAAATGAGCCCGGTTATTTTGACATCAGCCCAGATTAATCCACGCGCCGTCCGCACGGCGCACAAGGCGCACCTGATGGAAGGGCACAACGCGTTTACATGTCTGGAAGAAATCGTGCATGTCATTCGCGGGTACGACGCGGTGCCATTGGTCATACCGGTGACAGAAAACCCGGAAAATCTTTTGCCCCTGCTGGACACCATCGACGGCATTTTGTTACAGGGCGCCACCAGCAATATGCACCCGTCCCGTTACGGTGAAGAGCCTGACGGGCATCCCCAACGTTTTGACGAAGCACGCGACGCGACGGACTTTTTCCTGATCCGCGAAGCACGGAAGCGCCGCATGCCGGTTCTGGGCATTTGCCGCGGCATGCAGTCCATGAATGTCGCGCTGGGCGGTTCGTTGCACCAGCAATTGCCAAAGGCTGAAGTCAACCATTCCTGCAGCATCAAGAAAGATGGCGCGATTGCCTGCGAACATCTGCACACGGTGTCGATTGCGCCGGATGGCATCCTGCACCCGCTTTTGAAGGACTTGCCGCACGAAGTGTGCAGCATTCACGAACAGGCGGTCAAACAATTGGGTAAAGGCTTGCGGGTCGAAGCACGCGCCGAAGACGGCGTGGTCGAAGCCATTTCCGCCGCCGGCAATGACGGGTTCTTCCTCGGCCTGCAATGGCACCCGGAATACACGCAAGACCACCCGGTTTCACGCCGCATTCTGGGCGCGTTCCATCAGGCGGTACGGGTTTACAATATGGCGCGCACAGCCAAAAACATGCGCGCCGTCACCGACGACAGCCTGACCATCGACGCCGAATAACAAAGATGTTTGTAAATGGTCGGGGCGCCCGGATTCGAACCGGGGGCCTCAAGTACCCAAAACTTGCGCGCTACCAAACTGCGCTACGCCCCGTTGCATCAGCAATAATGGAAAGACGGTCCGACAGCAAGTGTTTCGCCGTCTTTTCCCCTGTTTTTCAAGGGTTAAAGGCTTTGTAAACCACGCGATCGCCGGTTTTTAACCCATAGGCGTCAACCGCACCGCCTGCAAGTTCGATGACAGCCTTAACAGGCCCATCGGAGGGTAAGGGTGTCAGGTTCAAGGGTTCGGCATGCGCGATGATATTGCGAATACGCCCATCCGCCGCGACATACAGCATATCCAACGGGATGTAAGTATTCTTCATCCACATGGCGACCTGTTGCGGCGTTTCCCATAAGAAAATCATTCCCGCGTCAGTGTCCAGATGCCGCCGGTACATAAGGCCATAGGCATGTTGTTCCGGCGTTGTGGCGACCTCTATCTTAAACGGCAGGGTTTTACCATCAGCGCGTTCAATCACCATCGTATCCTGCGGAAAAGCGGGAGCCGGTGCGGCACCGTCCGCAAGCCCTTGCGCCCACGGCCATACAAAAAGAATGGCCGCGACCGCCAGCGGTGCCAATAGCCATAGCAGCGATTTATAGCGTTTTAGGGCGGGGGGCAGGGGCATGGGTACTCTCTCATAACTTATTCATTTTATATTTATCAGCCTTTTGCAAAATCTGGTAGTGTTGAACGTTATTCGCAACCGGTATGTATTGGATCCGCATGCGTTATTCAAAGTTTTCCCTTCTTTCCTTGATGCTGGCCGGTAGTTGTGCCGCCATCATCGGTTGGGCAACACAGGCACAAGCGGGCAATGTCCTGTTGCCTGATGATAATAATAGCGCCGGAAGCAGCGGGCCGAATATGGGCCTCGTACCAATGCAAAACGAAGTGCCTGCCCCCGCCCCCGTAAAAACACAACAACCCCAACCTCAGGCACAGCCGCAAGCCAATGTGCCAGCACAAGCCCCGGTGGCAGAACCGCAAAGTGCCGCGCCACAGGCTTATTTGCCTTACACGCCCGTGCCATCTGCATCCAGAAAAACAGGGACGCAAACACCCTATAAAACGCCGACGATGCTCATCGACACACCGGAAACGCCGGATTACAGCCAGTTACCGGGTCTTGAGTTGCCGTTTAGCGCAGGGGTCGCTTTGTCACAACAATCTGTCTGGTCAGCCAATGATGTGACAGCCATAAATCAGAAGCTGGGTATCGCCATGAACAAGGTCGCCAGCGCCTGTCGCATTTCGTTATCGGGCATGGTGCTATCGGATAAAATGTCGGGCCTTATAGACAGCCGTGGCAGCACCAGCACCGTGACGCATTTTGACGGAAAAGTGCGCAGCCTGATGGTCAGCACGCGCGCACTGTGCGACGTGGGAACCCTACCCGAAGGTGCCGGTGTCGTGCAAAAACAGGGCAATTATTTTATCGTGCCGCTCAGCACCGCAACGTGCAAAACACCCGCCAATGGACAGGTGCAACAAATCACCATCACGCATGGGCTTGCCGCCACCGATGAATGCGCGGTCAGGTAATCAGCCGCGGCGTTTATCGAACGCCGTGACGTCAACATTTTGCCAGACGCCGACTTTGTAAAACGGGTCTTCACGGTTGAAGGTGATCACGTCCTGACGCGCTTCGGCCTGACAGATAATCAGGCTGCCCAGCGCACGCCGTGCGTCATCACTGACCAGCGGTCCGGCAGTGACAATCTCAACACCGTAGTCCCCGCATTTTTCCAGATGTTCCTTATGCGCGGCGTAATGTTCGTTGCGTAACGCATTCGTATCTTCGGCCTGATCCTTGGCATAGATAACAAACAGCATCGTCCAGTCTCCCTATTCTTCATCCTTGTTGATGGCGGGGTCCTGCAAAAGCGCGTCATTCGGCAGTTTCGACAGGAAGTTTAAAATCAATTGTTGCGTGCGCATGTTGTAAACATTGTTATGTCCCGCTTCCGGTACATATTCGACCTGTTTGGGCTCATTCGCCGCTGCAAACAAACGGCGACCGAATTTCACGGGTACAACATCATCCAACTCACCATGCATCAGCAACAACGGCATATGCACATCCTTGATTTTGGACAGCGAGTCATATTTGTCGCGCAGTAGTATGTGCACCGGCACCATGGGGTAACGGTCTGTGCCAACATCGGGCACCGATGTATAGGGCGATTCCAGAATAAGCGCGGAGGCACCGACCTCCGTCGCCATTTGTGTCGCCACGCCGGTCCCCATCGACTCGCCGTAAATCACCATCGCTTTGTCTTTTACGCCGAGCGCACGAATAGCATCGATGGCGCTGCGCGCATCATCATAAAGGCCCTCTTCGGACGGCGCGCCGGGATTGCCGCCAAAGCCGCGATACCCCACCAGCAGCAAACCATATCCGGCATCCAGCCAGGGCCGGAATTTGTAATTTCTGTACCCCAGATGACCGGCGTTACCCTGACAGAACACGATGGTAAAAAGTCCCGGCTTTTGCACCGGTCTGTACCAGCTGTTCAACGTCAGCCCGTCATCTTCATGAATGGTAAGCGGCTTCATTTCCGGCAACGCCCATTCGGACGGCACGAAACGCCCCGTATCCGGAAAATACATCAGGCGTTTCTGCATAAAGAACAAAGCGCCGATAAAAACCACATAGACGGCCAGCAGGGTAACCACCCATCCGGAGGCGCGGCGCGCCAGATGCCCTTTGGCCATGATGTGCTCCTACTACCCTGTCAGCGTCGCCTTAGAAATCGGCACCCGCTTCGCTTTGCATTCCGTAAAGTCTGGCATAAACGCCGCGCTTTTCCAAAAGTTCCGTATGCGTGCCCTGTTCAACGACGGCGCCGCGCTCCAGAACGACAATCTGGTCAGCATCCACAATGGTTGACAGGCGGTGGGCGACAACAATGGTCGTGCGCCCGATCTGCAACCGTTTCAAGGCCGCCTGCACCGCGCGTTCCGATTCATTATCCAGCGCCGATGTCGCTTCATCCAGCAGCAAGATAGGTGCGTTGCGCAACATGGCGCGCGCAATCGCGATACGCTGACGTTGCCCGCCAGAAAGCTTGACGCCATGTTCACCCACGAGCGTGTCATAACCCTGTGGCAGGTCGCGGATGAATGTGTCGGCAAAGGCGGCGACGGCGGCGGCTTCAATCTCGCTGTCGCTGGCGCTCGGGCGGCCATAGGCGATGTTGGCGCGCACGGTGTCGTCAAACAACGCGGTTTCCTGACTGACAAGCGCGATGGAACCGCGCAGGCTGGACAGGGTCAGATCGCGCACATCACACCCACCGACACGAATACGCCCGCCCTGCACATCATAAAAGCGCGGGATCAGGTTGATGATGGTTGATTTGCCTGCCCCCGATGGTCCGACGATCGCCACCGTCTTGCCATGCGGCACGGTAATAGACAGATGGTCGAGGGCGCGCGTGCCGTCACGATAATTGAACACAACATCTTCCAGCGCCAGACTGTAATCTGTCACATTGAGGGGTGTTGCACGCGGCGCGTCGACGATAGTCGGTTGAATATCAAGGACGGCAAAAACACGTTCGGCGGCAGCAAGGCCAGCCTGAAACTGCGCATTAACCTTGGAGGTACGCTTCATCGGGTCATAGGCCAGAATAAACGCCATCACGAAGGAATAGACCCCGCCCGTCGTAATCAGCCCATGTTCGACCTGCCAGTCGCAATACATAAAGACCGTCGCGATGGCAAGACCGCTGAGCATTTCCGCCATCGGGTTCGTGAGCGCGCTGGCATGAAAACCTTTGACCGTCAGTTTGAAAACATTCTCGGTCACGTTGTGAACACGGTTATCTTCGGCTTTTTCCATGCCGTAGGCCTTCACATGACGGATGCCCTGAAAGGTCTGGTTCAAAAGCGAAGCGTAATTGCCGATTTCAGCCTGTGTCGAGGCGGAGATTTTACGCATGCGTTTGCCGACCTTGATGACAAACCAGGCAGAGACCGGGAAAATGAAAAACGCGCCCATGGCCAAATGCCAGTTCTGATAAAACATAACGCCCACCAGAAAAATAAGCGTGAGCCCGCCCTTGAAACTGCTGGTCATGCATTCGCCGACGGCCTGTCGCATAACGGCCACATCATTGGTCAAGCGGGATATCAACTGCCCCGACGCATTGGCGTGAAAGAACGCAAGGTCCGCGCCCAGCAAATGCCGGTACATTTCCTGCTGTACATCAGTGACAATGCGTTGGCCAATGCGATTCATCAGCACAGTATGGAAATAGGTTCCAAGGCCGCGCAGGAAGAAGATAACGACCACGCCAGCGCCGAGCCCAAGCATATAAAGCGGCATATGCGGCTTGCCCAATTCATCCGTGATGGGTTTGATAATCGCAGCAGCAGCCCCCGTCATGGCGGCCGTTAAGGACATAAACAGGCTCGCCATAATAAAGCCGGGTACATGCGGCCGCAGATAGCCGCGAAACAGGCGCATGATTAAAGTCCATGTGTCTGTCGGCTTGCTGCGTTGCGAAAGGATCAACGGGTCGATCATCTGCGTGTTTGTTTTATCCAAGTGTATGCCCTGAGCGATAAATATTAACAGTTTGGATCGTATCATAGGGCCTGATCTGCTTTTGGAAAGCAGTTTTAGCAGTCCCGGTGGTATTCTTATGTCCTCAAAAACATTATATCCCGCGATGCGTGGCAAACGCAAAATAGGTCTGGCGCTGTCCAGTGGCATGGCGCGCGGTTGGGCCCATATTGGCGCTTTGCACGCCCTGGTAAAACTAGGCTTCACTTTCGATGTCGTAGCAGGCTGTTCCATCGGTGCACTGGTCGGTGGTTGTTATCTGGCAGGCAAGCTGGATGTTTTAGAGGCCTGGACGCGTTCGCTGAACAAGCGCAAGATTGTTGGCTATCTGGACATGAAGTTGAAAAGCGGTGGCCTGATCGGCGGCGGCAAGCTGGCTGATGAAATGTTCCGCCAGATCGGTAAAATCAAAATTGAAGATCTGCCCGTACCCTATGCCGCCGTGACAACAGACCTTGTGACCGGTCACGAGGTTTGGATACAAAGCGGTGATCTGGTTGAGGCCATGCGTGCCTCGTTTTCTTTGCCCGGTATATTTCCGCCGGTGCGGTACCAGGACCGTTGGCTCGCAGATGGCGCGCTGGTGTGCCCGCTGCCGGTCGCCACATGCCGCGCGATGGGTTCCGATATGGTCATTGCCGTCAATTTGAACGCCGATATCATCGGCAAATCACGCAGGCCCGGCACTATCATCCCGACCGCCGCCGGGTTCGACCTGATCCCCTTCCTGAAAGAAAGCGGCCATTTCGACAAGCTGTCGATTATGGACGGCGTTGCCAAGCGTGTGTTTCGCCGCGACCCTGACACGCCAAGCCTGTTCGGCGTTATGACATCATCGCTTAACATCATGCAGGACCGTATTACGCGTTCACGTCTGGCGGGTGACCCGCCGGACGTACACATAGCGCCACGTCTTGGACATCTGGGATTGTTGGAATTTGATCTGGCCGCCGAGACGATTGACGAAGGTGAAGCCGCCGTCATGCGCAAACAACCGGAACTGGCAGATGCGTTGCAGGTTCTGTCACAGAGCAACCGCGTCGTCGGCGACAACGAGCCGATTTAGTCGAACAGCGAGTCAATAGCGCCCTGATCCAACGCCGTATCCCGGCCATGGACGATGGCGCTGCCATCATCGACCAGTTGTTGTAAATCACGCGATACGCGCAGAGCCATATGGTTTAGTTTTTCCGTGTCACCGCCGCCGATCAACTGACGCAACCCCAGACGCGACATTTCAACGAAAGTCCGGATCTCCCCTATCTTTTTTTCAAAGGCGTCGCGCGTTTTGGGTAATGCCTGCGCATAAGCTTCAATGGCCAATTGCGCGAAATCAAGACCGCTTTCCTGAAAATGCTGGACATAGTCGATATAGACCCATTGGTCGATTTCATCCAGGAGAGCAGGATCATCCGGCACCATGCCGAACAACATGATGACCGTGTTGAAATGATTAAAATAATCTGTCGATAAAAAAGACCGCGGGTCTATATTCGTTCCCTCGATACGCACCAACAGGGCATCGCGGTCTGTTGTGTTGTCATCTGTCATTGAATGCTCTTCTTTGCTGCTGCCAGACAGAGTTAGGGTGAAAATACCAAAAGGTAAATTGATAATTTCAGAGTTCGCGTATGCCACCCAGGAAAACCGCTATGTTTTCCTGTAATTTGCGTAGTTGGACATGCAGATCCTGCACATCAGCCAGCATTTTCCGGCTGTTATTGCCGGATTTAGCCGCTGTTTCGTTAACGATCTCGATGCTTTCGGTGACCTGTCCGCTGCCATCCGCGATCTGTTGCACATTGCGCGTAATTTCAGCCGTGGTATCAGCCTGCTCGGTAATGGCGCGGGCAACGGCCTCGGCAATCTCCTGGTTCTCGTTAATCTGATGCTTAACCTGCTGGAGCGCATCGATAGTTTGCCCGGCGGAATTTTGCATATCCTGAATCTGCTTATCGATTTTTCCGGTCGACTCTGTCGTCTGATCTGCCAGATTTTTGACTTCAGCCGCAACAACCGTAAAGCCCTTGCCGGCATCGCCTGCGCGGGCCGCTTCGATGGTCGCGTTCAACGCCAACAGGTTCGTCTGACCGGCCAGTTCATTAATGACGCCGACGACACCCGCCACGTTCTGGCTGGACTCAGACAGAACAGCGACTGTGTCATCCGCTTCACGCATTAACTGGGTTGAGGCGCGGCTGATATCCAGCGCACGCATTACGAGTGATTGAATTTCATTGCCCGCCGATGTCATTTCTTCCGCCGCCGCCGCAACCATGTGTAAATTGGTGTTGGCCTGCCGCGCATTGGTCGCGACATGCGCCGCCTGCATGGCGGTGTCGGCGGCGTCTTCGGCCATCAGATGTGCGGACTGTTCCAGCGCGTCACCCGCCTGTTCAGCCGATGAAACAAGGATGGTGGTTGAGGCCTCAAATCGGCTGATCAACGCTTCCATATTCTGGGTGTAGCGCTGATTTTCAAGCGTCTGCAGTTCCTGCTGGCGGGCACCCTTACGCAACAGCCATCCAATAAAGAAAGCAACAGCAAGCGCGACACCATCCACAACGCCCAGCAACCATTTGGCGTGCGCGACGATATCGTCAACCTGATCGCGATAGTTCGACCCGTCATTCATGTAGCGTTGCGCCACTTTATCAAGCGCGCGCGTTATGGTGTCGATTTGTTCAGCATCAAGCGCGGCGGCATTCTCTGCCAAGGGTTTGATTTTTTCCTGCAAATCAAGGCTGGCTGTTTTCGCTTTTTCGGTAATTGACCGCTCAGCCGCCACGCCCAATTCAGTATACAGCTTGGTCAGCAGGTCTTTCTTTTCGTCTTCGCTGGAGCCCGCCGTTGCCGCAAGGGTTACATAATGCTGCCAGTCAATTTGCGATTTGCGCGCATAATTAACGCCCATGAAGGCTTTATCATAAATGTCGCGTGCCAGGTCGGCCTGTCTGGATGATGTATACAAACCGCCGACGCCAAGCGCCGCCGTCATAAGCACAGACACCGCAGAGACAAGGATGACTTGCTGCTTTAATTGAAGCTTGAAGGCCATAAACGACTAACCTTTTTGCAGAACTCAGTGGGGGCCCGAATCCAGACGGCCAGAACCGTAATTCAAGGTTAATTGTTAATTTTTCCAAGTTCAAGAAAAAACCCCGCCACTGTCCGGGACAGGGCGGGGTGGCGTTAGGTTTACTGCCTCAGGCCGCAATCCCCAGGACCATCAACCGTTGGGCAGTTATTCTGGTTACTCTTGTGGCACAGGCCTCTTCTTCAAACAGGTCACCCTGTTCTTCCTTTTCCGGTAAGGTATCCGGAAAAAGGTCGCCTTGTTCTTCTTCTGCAACTATCTCGGCACGTGCTGCTATCATCACACACCTCATCAAAAAACAGTTTAGTCAATGAAGTATTGTTGAGCACGCCGCAAAACGGAAGGCAATTGCAATTCGCGCACATCTTCAAGAACGAAAGAAAACAACAAAAAACCCCGCCACTGTCCGAGACAGGGCGAGGCGTTTCGCATCAAGCCCAAAGGCCTGAAAATCGACGAAGCTTACTTGAGTTCGACGGCGGCGCCGACGGCTTCCAGCTGCTTCTTGAACTTTTCAGCGTCAGCCTTGGCAACGCCTTCCTTCAGGGTCTTCGGCGCACCTTCGACTAGGTCCTTGGCTTCCTTCAGACCCAGGCCGGTGATGGCGCGGACTTCCTTAATGACTTCGATCTTCTTGTCGCCTGCCTTGGCAAGAACGAGGGTGAACTCGGTCTTTTCTTCGGCCGGGGCTGCACCGGCGGCGGCGCCACCAGCAACGGCTGCAACGGCGACAGGCGCCGCGGCGCTGACGCCCCACTTATCTTCGAGGAGCTTCGACAATTCAGCGGCTTCGAGGACGCTGAGGGCCGAAAGATCTTCAACCAACTTTTCCAACTTCGACATGTTACTCTCCTTTGTTGACTGTTTCTTTGTCTTGGGTTGTTCGTACTTACTTCTTCGTATTGAGCGACGGCACTAAGCCCCAGCCCGATTAGGCCTCCTGCTTGGAACGTGCTGAAAGCACGCGTGCCAGTTGACCGGCGGGCGCCTGAAGAACGCCCGCGACCTTGGTGGCCGGAGCCAGCAGAAGACCGATAATCTTGCCGCGAAGCTGATCGAGCGATGGCAGGCTGGCCAACGCCTTTGTCTGGGCTTCGTCAAGCAACTGGTCGCCCATAGCGGCGCCCACGATTTTCAACTTGTCGTTCTTCTTTGCGAATTCGACGGCGACGCGCGCGGCGGCAACCGGATCCTTGGAGAAGGCAAGGGCGGTCGGGCCCTGCAGATACTTGCCGATGGCGGCGAAGGGTGAGTCCTTCAAAGCCAGCTTGATCAGCGTGTTCTTGCCGACCTTGAAACCGACTTCTTCCTTGCGGAAAGCCACGCGCAGATCGCGCGTCTGGTCGGCATTCAGACCCACTTGCTGGGTGACGACGATGATGCTGGCATCCTGCACTTCGCTGCCGAAGGCTTCGACCAGCTTTTCCTTATTGGCGCGGTTGGCGCTCACTGTTGTCATGTTCGACCTCTTTCGCTTTTCACTCGTTACAATCACTTCAAGCACGTCATGCCGAACCCCACGGGGCACGGCGAAATTCTGAGGGCAAAAAGTCCCAAGCACCTGTCGGCGCAAAACTGTCAAAGCTGAATGAAGGAAAGAGGCGAAGCCGGAAAGCACCCTTGGTGCTGGCCCCAAGGATGTTGATCCATTGAGGCGGTTCGCTACGATCCCCATCTATGCTGGCTTATTTAAACTTTTCAAAGGGTTATACCCTTATCAAGTACCCGCAGTCTTTGACAGGATGTCCGGGATTGCGTCCCGAACGGCGTTTTCATAACCGAAATGACCCTCTTAAAGCAAGAGGAAAATGCACAAAATAGGCCTAATTGACGGTGAGAAACTATTTATTAACCTGTTTTAACCATTGGCCCCTCTGTATAATCGGGCCACGCCTACTTAAACGGATTATAGGGATATGTATAACATTATCAGATCATCGGTCACCGTACGCACAATTGCCGTGGGTGCCTGTCTTTTAACATCCGCCTGCACATCGCACGAGCGCGACCACAGGCAAATTGGCGCCATGGGCGACGCACTGATCGATTGCCCCGAACAGAACGGTGGCAAGGTAATGACCATATCCATTACGGATGGCCCGAACGGCCCCGTGAACATCAACGTCGTCAGCGCAGGCGATATGACCATGGTCATGGTTCATGGACCCGATGGCCGCCCACAGATTTATGCCATCAGGCATAAGGCGGAGGATGCGAAGGTTTATGCATTGCCCGGCGCAATCGATCCGAAAGCTGACGATATTACTGATTTAGAAAAGCGCGCGCATGACATTATCGCGGCATCGAAAGCACTGTGCGAAACCACAAACCTTTCAGGCAGTGGCGCGTATATTATCCGGGAGGACGCTGTGGGTTATACCATCCCCGTACGTGACGCCATGGAAGTTACAGCCAACAAGCAAGTGATCATCTTCGAAGGCGGCAAGCTGGTGTACTAAAACCGCCTTGCATCATAAAAAACCGCATAGAAAACGCGCTGTCCCTGAAGACAGCGCGTTCTTTATTTCAGCTTTGTACCCGCCTTATTCGCCTGCGAGGGTGCTGAGGTCCACCTTCACGCCCGGGCCCATCGACGATGAAACCGTAACGCGGTTGATATAGGTGCCCTTGGCGCCCGACGGACGAGCCTTGGCAATCGCGCCGATGAAAGCGCGTGCATTTTCAAGGATCGCCTTTTCGGTAAAGCTCACCTTGCCGATGCCAGCCTGAACGATACCGGCCTTTTCAGCACGGAATTCGATCGAGCCCGCCTTGGCAGCCTTCACGGCTTCGGCGACGTTCGCCGTCACGGTGCCCAGCTTCGGGTTCGGCATCAGGCCGCGCGGACCCAGAACCTTACCCAGCTTGCCGACCACGCCCATCATGTCGGGGGTGGCGATAACGCGGTCAAAATCCATGAATCCGCCGGTCATTTTTTCGGCCAGGTCGTCGGCGCCGACAATGTCAGCACCCGCGGCCTTTGCCTTATCGGCGTTTTCACCCTTGGCGAACACGGCGACGCGCAGCGTCTTGCCGGTGCCGTTCGGCAGTTGCACCACGCCGCGGACGGCCTGGTCGGACTGCTTGACGTCGATGCCAAGGTTCATGGCGATTTCGATCGTTTCGTCGAACTTGCGCGCCGCAGTGGTCGCGTTCGACTTCACAAGCTTGATCGCTTCATCAAGGCTGTAGGTTTTCGTGCGGATCACGTTCTTTGCGACTGCACGCAGTTTCTTACCATGTGTTGCCATTGCTTAGCCCTCCACAACCTTGACGCCCATTGAACGGGCGGAGCCGATGATCATGCTGCACGCCGCGTCGATATCGTTGGCGTTCAGGTCGACCATCTTCTGTTTCGCGATTTCACGCACCTGCGCCATCGTGATGGTGCCAACCGATTGCGTACCGGTCGTCTGCGCACCCTTTTCGATCTTCGCAGCCTTCATGATGAAGAAGCTGTTGGGCGGCTGTTTGGTGATGAAGGTAAAGGTACGGTCGCTGTAAGCGGTGATCACGACCGGGATGGGCGTGCCCTTTTCCATGCCTTGGGTCTTGGCATTGAACTGCTTACAGAAATCCATGATGTTGAGGCCGCGTTGACCAAGCGCCGGGCCGATGGGCGGCGACGGATTGGCGGCGCCCGCCGGAACTTGCAGCTTGATAAGGCCGACAATTTCTTTTGCCATAGTGAACTCCTAAGTTAAAAACACGCAAAACCCACCCCGTATAACAGAGCGGTTTCTGCAACCATTGATACCGGGCGATCAGTGAATGTTGACACGATGCTTGGGTTCACTCGCTCTGCGCTTCACGCAACCGCTCATGACCTGCATGGCCCCCGTCACTGCACGACCAATATCTTAAGACGAAAAGGAAGAACGCCCCTTTGAACCTGCTTCCCCGAAACCATCAGGTCTTGGGAAATGGTGGCGTGGTGCGGCTCTGCCGGGCTTATTTGGCAGAAAACCTCCCACACACAATCGTCAGAGGCCGCTTATAAGGGAAAAAGGGCGCAAGAGTCGAGATATTTTTAGACGGCGATTACTTTGTTAACCCACAGGGTCAATACGGCCCCTGATAATCTTCAACGCTTTCATTATAGGCGCTGGCAACTTGATTGGGGGTCATAGGATAAGGCTCACTGTTGCCACCAAAAACGTTTTTCAGAAAATCGGCAGCGGCCCGCCAACTATCACGCCCCAATTGTTCAATAAAATCTTCGCCATCATCCATATGAACACCAAATATAAAAAGTGCTAAATAAAAAATCCTTTATAAACAATAAGATGATAACACATGTTTTTGAAAATAATGCATGGCACGAAGACAGATTATCTCCCCCTCGACGTGGGTGCGGGGGTATGCTACCTAACCCATTGTAATTTATTGGTTTGATCCCCTTATGGTCGCACGTATCGCCACAGTCGCTTTTGAAGGCACGCAGGTACTGGATATTGATGTTCAGGTGCAGATGTCGGCGGGCGTAGTCAGTTTTAACCTTGTCGGCCTGCCGGACAAGGCCGTGGCCGAAAGTCGCGAGCGCGTACGCGCGGCCCTGTTTTCCCTTGGCCTGTCCCTGCCAGCCAAACGCATCACCGTTAATCTGGCGCCGGCCGACGTCCTGAAAGAAGGATCACATTTCGACCTGCCCATCGCGCTGGCCTTGCTGGCCGGCATGGGTGTGTTACCGCTGGAAGAAATGCAGCGCTATACGGCGCTGGGTGAACTGGCGCTGGACGGCGTCCTGTCACCCGTCGCGGGCGTCCTGCCTGCCGCCGTCACGGCGGCCACGCGTAACCGCGGCCTTATCTGTCCGGAAAGAAATGGCGGCGAAGCCGTTTGGGCAGGTGAGATTGAAGTGCTGGCGGCACCGTCGCTGCTGGCCATCATCAATCACTTCAAGGGCACGCAAGTACTGGGCCGCCCCACGGCACAGGTGCAAGACATAGGCGATGAGGTCACGCCCGACCTGCGTGATATCAAAGGACAGGAAACCGCCAAGCGCGCGTTGGAAGTCGCGGCGTCCGGCGGGCATAATCTGTTGATGATCGGCCCGCCCGGTTCGGGCAAGAGCATGCTGGCGTCCCGCCTGCCCGGCATCCTGCCACCGCTGGCAGCGGATGAGGCGTTGGATGTTTCCATGATCCATTCGCTGGCGGGTTTACTGGATGAGGGCCGCCTGCTGCGTCGCAGGCCGTTTCGTGACCCGCATCATTCGGCGTCGTTGCCCGCACTGGTCGGCGGCGGGTTGCGCGCCAAGCCGGGTGAAATATCATTGGCGCACCACGGCGTTTTGTTTCTGGATGAATTGCCGGAATTTCAACGCGCCACGTTGGAGGCCCTGCGGCAACCGATGGAAACAGGTCGCGCGGTTGTGTCGCGCGCCAATCATCATGTGACCTATCCCGCGCGTGTGCAATTGGTGGCCGCCATGAACCCCTGCCGATGCGGACATCTGGATGATCCCGAACGCACCTGTGGCCGTGCGCCCAAATGCGCGATGGATTACCAGTCGCGCATATCAGGCCCCCTGTTCGACCGCATTGATTTGCATATTGATGTACCCGCCGTCAGCGCGGCGGATCTTAGCCTGCCGCCACCGCGCGAAGACAGCGCAACCGTTGCCGCGCGTGTAGCGGAAACCCGCGCCATCCAAACCGAGCGTTATCAGAGAATTGCAGAAGAAAGTAGTAAAGCCCAACAGCCGCGTACCAATGCCGAAGCGGATGGTGAGTTGCTGGAGCGTGTGGCCGCACCTGATGCCGCCGGACGCGCCCTGTTGACACAGGCGGCAGAGCAACTGAAACTTTCCGCACGCGGGTACCATCGTGTTCTGCGTGTCGCGCGCACGCTGGCCGACATGGCTGGTTCTGATGCCGTTGTTAAAAGCCATGTCGCTGAGGCGTTGGGATACAGGCGGATCGTCCTCGGTAAATAATCAGCCAGCATTAAGGGCAATGCGTGTGGATGGCTCGGTGATCGGATCATCGCCACGGACGGTGACTGGATGAGGTGCTGCGAAGCCTGCCTTTAATTCCTCAACCGCCTGCGGGCCAATAGCGCAGCAGCGTTCCAGCTCTCCCACATAATAGCGGATCCACTGCGATGTCGCCGGAAAATCATTCAACATCGGCGTGCCCTGTACGGTCGCGCGTTCATACATAATGTGGGCGAAAAGTTCCGCGAAGGTTTCTTCGTGCGAGCGATAGGCTTCAGGTTGGTTCATATAATAACCATAGCCTTTCACAACGCCACCATCGACGCCACCCATCGCGGCCAGATCGCTTTCAAACTGCCGCCTGAAGGAGGGCGATCGCGAAAATTCAAAAATGCCATCGATCGCATGGCCGTATTCGTGCCACAGGACCTGCTTCACAAAATGTGGTGACTGCGCTTCCCATAAATGCGTCAGAATGCCCATGGTGTCGACGGCATGATTCATCGCACCCGGTCGCACGGACCGCAGGTAATGCTCGTTGACGATAATTTGCCGACGCCCATGCGTGTACCAACCGGAAACATTGCAGTGCCAGCCTTCATTGGTCAGGCGCTGTGTCATTTCGCAATCGGTAAAACCCCTGTGCGCTTCAAAAGCTGTGCTGCTGCCAACCGTGCTCAACCACTCTTCTTCAAACATATAATTGCGAATAGGCTCCGGTATGGCGGTATAGGCTTCACACATCGCCTGACGGAAGGCTGTGGTTGTCTTGCCACGAAATTCCACACCACTCGCATCACGGTAATTTGTTTCACGCATGGATTGTGCATGCCGGATAGAACCCAATATACCATCTTTAGGTGCCACAATGGTCACAGCCACATCCGCCAGCACGGCATTGGCACGCATCAACAAGGCCCCAGGCTCGGTTTTCAGGAATTTGTCACACGCCGTAATCACCACCGCGGTGGCTTTGTCACCATAAACCTGATAGGCGCCAAGACCCGCCGCCAGCCCAGCCTTGGCCAGTGTCAACACGGGCACCAATATGGTGACGCTGGCAGCCACAAATCTTACGGCCATGTCCTGATGCGTGTCGACCTGCGCAAGGCCGTGCATGTCTGGAAATACAGAGAGCATATGAAAGATGGCCGTTTCATATTTATCGGCATCTATCAACTCACCACAAATAGCCATGGCACCGCCGAGCGTAGCGCCGGCCATAGCCCCCACGGTGGCGATTGTCTCACGGCCCTGACTTGAGTAATGACGCTTTTGAACCGGCTCTTCTTCCATACTTCAAAAAATCCCGCCCTAAAAATGCGGCGGATTGTACCATTTTATATTGCAACTATTAAGTATAGTATTATTTTCTATAATAATAACAATTATTTACTTTGTTACATGGATTACTTTATAGGAAGATTTGCCGCCGCCCATGCCAAAATGCCGCCAGTCAGGTTAATGGGTTTAAGGTCGGGGTTCTCCATCACCAATTTCTGGCAAGCTTGCAGGCTGCGCCCGCCCGCCTTGCATTGAATAACCAATTTCTTGTCACCAAGCGGCGGCAGGTCGGCGGCATGTATGCCACCCAGCGGCATGAGGATGGCACCCTCAATAGCAGCCTCGGCATACTCAGACGGCTCACGTACATCAATCAGAACCGCTTGCCCGGTATCAAGCCACTGTTTCAATTCCTGTGCTGTCGCTGTCGCAATGGTCATGGGCATCCCCCGGGATACAAAGTTAAGGTTCTAGGACCGACTTTGGACAGCATAACACACACCCTGCGGTTGTGAAGGGGCCGACACTCTGCTATGAGGATCGTCATCTCTTCGCTTCGGAGTCCGCCATGACAACAGCCACCGCCCTGAACACCGTTCCCGCTGATTATAAAGTTAAGGATATCGCACTGGCCGAATGGGGCCGTAAGGAAATCCGCATCGCGGAAACTGAAATGCCGGGCCTGATGGCGGTGCGCGAAGAATATGGCGCGCAAAAGCCGTTAAAGGGCGCGCGCATCACCGGTTGCCTGCATATGACAATCCAGACCGCCGTTCTGATTGAAACGCTGGTGCATTTGGGCGCCGAAGTGCGTTGGTCGTCCTGCAATATTTTTTCAACACAAGACCACGCCGCAGCCGCAATTGCCGCCGCCGGTATCCCCGTATTTGCCTGGAAAGGCATGACGGAAGATGAATATTGGTGGTGCGTTGACCAGACCATCACCGGCAAGGATGGGTGGCGCCCGAACATGTTGCTGGATGATGGCGGTGACCTGACGCTGCGCGTTCATGAAAAATACGCCGACCTCCTGAAAGACATTCGCGGTGTTTCCGAAGAAACGACCACGGGCGTGCATCGCCTCTATCACATGATGGAACATGGCACGTTGAAGCTTCCCGCCTTTAACGTGAACGACAGCGTCACAAAGTCGAAGTTCGACAATCTGTATGGTTGCCGCGAAAGTCTGGTGGACGGCATTCGCCGCGCGACCGACGTCATGATGGCGGGCAAAGTCGCCGTTGTGTGTGGTTATGGTGACGTGGGCAAAGGCTCTGCCGCATCGCTGCGCTCAGCGGGTGCCCGCGTAGTCGTGACGGAAATCGATCCCATCAACGCGTTGCAGGCGGCGATGGAAGGCTATCAGGTCGCCACGATGGATGACGTCGCCGCGACGGGCGACATCTTCGTGACGGCAACCGGCAATCTGGACGTTATCACGCTGGACCATATGCGCGTGATGAAGGACCGCGCGATTGTCTGCAATATCGGCCATTTCGATTCAGAAATTCAGATTGACGCGCTCAGCAACTACAAATGGGAAGAGGTCAAGCCGCAGGTGGACGAAGTTGTGTTCCCCGATGGCAAGCGCCTGATCGTCCTCGCCAAGGGCCGACTGGTCAACCTGGGCTGCGCCACGGGCCACCCGAGCTTTGTCATGAGCGCGTCCTTTACAAACCAGACATTGGCGCAGATCGAACTGTGGGCCAACCCGGGCAAGTATGAAAACAAGGTCTACATTCTGCCCAAGCAATTAGATGAAAAAGTCGCGCGCCTGCACCTGGCGAAGCTTGGAGCCAAACTCACGACCCTGTCGCAAAAGCAGTCGAACTATATCGACGTACCGGTTGCGGGTCCATTCAAACCGGAGCGTTACCGTTATTGATGTCCCTGTCCAGTTTCCGTTCTGACTCCGCGCTGGCTTTGCCCTTTGGCTTGCGTCCGCACCAGATTTTCTGGCTGTTTGCGCTGTTCCATTTCTTGTTGTGGGTCATTATTCCGGCCGCAACCGGCCCGAATGTTCAACTGGATGTCATCGAGGGTTACGCCTGGGGTCATGAATGGCCCATGGGCACCTATAAGCATCCGCCGCTTCAGGCCTGGATACTGGAAATTTTTGCGCAAATCACAAACCGTGCGGTCTGGGCATCCTATATCGCGAGCCAGTTGGCGATTGTCACAGCATTCTGGGCAGTTTGGAAAACGGGCCGACGTATTTTGAATGAAGAGGGTGCCCTGATCGGCGTCATGATGCTGGAAGGTGTGATCTACTTCACCTACACCAGCACCGAATTTAACCCGAATGTGCTGCAGCTTCCTTTCTGGGCCCTGATCGGCTGGTCCTATCACAAGGCGGTCAAGGAAAACCGCTTGATCGACTGGGCCTTGCTGGGCTTGTGGGCGGCGGGTGGCCTTTACACCAAATACAGCACGGCGCTGCTTGTTATCTGTCTCGCCATTTTAACGGTGGCGCATCGTGAAACACGGCCGCGTCTGCTATCCCCCGGACCCTACCTGGCGGCGCTTATTATGCTTGGGCTGTTCATGCCGCATCTGCATTGGCTGGTGAAACACGACTTTCAACCTATCGTCTATATGCAAGATCGCATGAACATGGACGCCGAGCATCTGGCGCAGGATTATCTGCGTGCACCGTTTATTCTGATCTTTGGCCAACTGGTTGCCCTGTTACCGATCACCCTGTTGGCCATGGTGTTTATCGGTGAGCAAAACAGTTCACGCCAGCGTACATCGGATGTTTTCGACCGGTGGTTTTTACACACAGTCACTTTCGGCCCGTTTGCGCTGACAGGGGTCATGGCTTTGGCCATTGGCTTCAAAGTTCACGATATGTGGGGCGCACCTTTCTGGGATTTTATTGGTCTTTGGATTCTTTATGTCTTCAAACCATCCCTGTCGCCCGGTGCCTTGCGCCGCTTTGCCTATTTTTGGTTGATTGTCACCATCGCTACACCAGTCATCTATGGCGGCGTTTCAGTCCTGTATCCCTATGTCACAGGCCGCGGCATGCGCATTCATTTTGCCGGTCGCCATCTGGCAGAAAATATCACACCTTATTGGCACCATCGTTTCCACACCAAACTGTCTTATGCCATCGGGGATACGTGGCCTGCGGGTAATCTGGCTTTCTACACACCGGACAGACCTCACGTTTTCATTAATCATGACCCAACGATCAGCCCCTGGATCGATATCAACGACTTCCATAACAAGGGCGGCGTAGCCGTTTGGTGCATTCGGTATTGTGCATCCGGCAATAACCAGGGCCGGACCCCCGATTATGTACAGAGCATGCCGAACGTGGAGATTCAGCAGCCGCTGCTGCTGGAACGTCATTCGGGCGCCAATCTGCCAGAAGTTGTTATGGGGTGGGCCATTGTGCCACCGCAAAACGCATCAAATACTGATCAAACAACGCGTTAACCATATTTCCATTTCTGTGGTTGAAAGTGGGCGGCCCTTTTCTTCCGTGGCAAGTTCGCGTAATCAGGGTACTGGTTATTTTTTCATGATACTGCCATGTCGCAACTACTTCTGACCAATGCTCCTTACATAGCCGTCCTGGCGATATTGGGCGGACTGTTTCTGGCTGTCGGTTATCAGTTCGGGCTGGGCATGCCAACGATGGTCATTCTTGGATTCGGAATGATCACCCTTTTGCTATCCGGCATGGTGATCCTTTTGAACAAGCGTCTGGTGTTGCGCGACAAGGATGGACGGCAGGCACGTTTTGCCGCCGAACGTTGGCAAACCATGGTCGCATCGACACCGGGCGGTTACTGTCTTTTCACGCCGCAAGGCCTGTTGCGCGAAGCGGTACGCATGGCCCCCCTTTTGGGATTGGAAAAAGTTTCGCATATCGAAGACATTGTTGGCGTCCTGAAAGATCCTGCTGATTTTCTGGCCGCCTTCCGGCATCTGCAAATGACCGGTACGTCCTTCAGCCAAAGAGTCGATATCACGTCGAACGCCGAGCAGCAGCCGCGCTGTCTGCAGGTACAAGGTCGACGCATACGCATAGGTCGTGAGGGGCCGTTGCTGGACATTATGTGGTTTGTGGAAATACCCGCCGTCCCTGTGGTGGATAAACATGAACCGCAGGCGGGCCCTGCGGACTATCTGGACATGCTCCCTGTGCCGGTCTGGCTGCGCGGCCATGGTCTGGATTTGATCCATGGTAACAAGGGTTATTGTCAGGCGGTGGACACCACACCGGCCCTGCTGGTTGAACATCAGGTTGAACTGGCATCCGCCGCAACGGGTGGTGGTAGTGGCAAGGTTCTGGCGGGCAATGCGATAGCGGCAGCGGGCGCACAACAGGAGCGCCGCCATGTGATTGTCAGCGGTAAGCGCCGTCTTTTGGAAATTACAGAAATTCCGGCGCCAACCGACTTGGTGTTCATGGGGCAGACGGTCACAACATTTGGCTTTGCGATTGATGTAACCACCGAAGAAGAAAAAGACGGTGAGTTACAGCGGCATCTGTCGGCCCAGCATGAAGTTCTGGAAAATATGGGCAGCGCCATCGCCATTTTCGGCGCCAATATGCGGCTGGAATTTTATAATCAGGCTTATCTGCGGTTGTGGGAATTTTCAGAGCCGTTTTTGGACGGTAAGCCCACCATGGGTGAAATATTGGAGGATCTGCGCGAGCGCCGCCGCATTGCCGAGCAGCCTGACTTTCAACGCTTTAAAAAAGAAAAGCTGGCGGTCTTTACGTCACAGACTGAACCACAGGAAGATCTGGACCATTTGCCGGACGGCACAACCCTGCGCGTTGTATCGGCGCCGCATCCGATGGGCGGGCTGATTTTCGTCCATGAGGACGTGACGGACAAGCTGGCAATGGAGTCATCCTATAACACACTAATCGCGGTGCAGCGTGAGACGCTGGACAATCTGGCCGAGGGCATCGCCGTGTTCGGCTCAGACGGCAAACTGCAATTACACAACCCGGCTTTTGCGCGCATCTGGCGCTTGTCTCCCGTTTTCCTTGAAACCGCGCCGCATGTGTCCGATCTTTTGGAAAACATGAAGCCGCTGTTCAATTTCGGCAGCAACTGGGCTGTGTTTAAAAGCGAGATGGTTGCCTATATTCTGGACCGCAATCCGCGTCGCGGCCGTATTGAACGCGCTGATACTTCCATCATCGAATACAACACGGTGCCGCTGCCCGATGGCGCCGTGCTGAATAGCTATCTGGATATCACGGACTCGTTGAAGGTTGAGCAGGCACTACGCGCCAGCAACGCAGCCCTGGCAACGGCGGACAGACTAAAGTCTGAATTCGTCGCCAACGTTTCATATCAATTACGCACGCCGCTCAGCACCATCAGCGGCTTTGCCGATATTCTGACCAACCAGTATTTCGGCACGTTAAACGAGCGCCAGCTGGAATATACCCGCACCATTTCAGACGCCAGTCACAAATTGTTGCTGCTGATCAATGACGTGCTGGATCTGGCGACCATCGAAGCGGGCCGCATGACCCTGAACCGCCGGTCGGTAGATGTTACACGCCTGTTGGCGTCCGCGCGCACCATGACGGCGGAATGGGCGCGTCAGCAGGAACTGGATGTAACCATCAACTGCCCCGGCGACATCGGTTATTTTGACGTTGATGAAAACCGCATGAAGCAGGTTTTGTTCAATCTGGTTGGCAACGCCATTAAATACACGCCGAAGGGCGGGCAGATCACCCTGACCGCCGCCCGTGATGAGGATTGGGTTACCCTGACCGTCGCCGACACGGGCATCGGCATTCCGGAAGCCGACCGCCAACGTATATTCGGCAAGTTCGAACGTTCAAATGCCAGCGCAAGACAGGCGGGCGTCGGGCTTGGCCTCAGCCTTGTGAAAAATTTCATCGAGTTGCATGGCGGTCGCGTCGAGCTTGTTTCTGAAATCAACAAGGGGACCAGCATTACCTGCTTCATCCCCAACAATCCGCCTGACAATGGCCATACGCTTTCTTGACCTGCCTGACAGCGTGGCCACCGAGGCCGCTGCGGCATCGCTGGCGCCCTATCTGCGCGCAGGCGATTGCGTGGCTTTGACGGGCGATCTGGGTGCCGGCAAGACATGCTTTGCGCGCGGCCTGTTGCGGGCGTTGGGTGTAAGGGGCGATGTACCCAGCCCCACTTTTACCCTTGTGCAGCATTACGACACGCCAACACTACCCGTCGCGCATTTCGACCTGTATCGCCTGAAGCAGCCCGATGATGTTTTTGAACTGGGGTGGGAAGACGCGTTGCAACAGGGCTTGGCACTGGTTGAATGGCCGGACCACGCAGGCGCGCATTTGCCCGCGCAGCCTTTAACCGTCACTTTGGCAGTGACAGGCGATACGCGCCGATGCACCATAGCCGGTCAAGGAGTTTGGTCAGAACGTTTGAAGGATTGGGTTTCGTGAATCGCGCTTTGGAAATTGCCGACTTTTTAGGTGAACATGGATGGGAGGATGCCGTACCGACATCCCTGCCCGCCGATTGGGCATCACGCCATTATGCGCGTCTGAATCACCCTGATGGTCGAATAGCCATTTTGATGGACGCGCCGCCAGAGCAAAAAACTCCGGAATATGTGATGATCGCGCGTTTACTGACGCGCATCGGCTTACATGCGCCGGAAATTTACGCCGCCGCACCATTACAGGGCCTGGTCCTGATGGAGGATTTGGGTGCGCGCAATATTGGCCACCTGCTGGATCAGGGCGAAGCAGCAGCGCCTTATCTGAAACGCTGCATTACTGTCTTAGCGCATTTGCATCAGAACTGGGTTGCGCCAGCACCACACGAAGCCGGACCCCTGCCGCGCTATACAACCACGCTTTTTGCCGAACAGGCAGGGTTGTTTATTGATTATTACGCGCCGTCCATCTTGAACCGCGATATAACGCCGGATGAAAAAGCCGCGTTTGATGCCGCGTGGCACAGCGCCCTGCGCCCCATTTCCCAATTGCCGCAAAACCTGATGTTGCGTGATTTTATGCCGGATAACGTCATGGATTTGTCGGACCGCCTGCCTTCCGAAGCAGTGACATCCATCGGACTGGTCGATTTTCAGGACGCGGGCGTTGGGCCGGTTGCCTATGACATCGCGTCATTGTGCGAAATTGTACGCCGCGCAGGTGGTGACCAATTGTTGCCGCAGATGCAGGCGCATTATATCTCATTGGTTAAGCCCGATTATGAAGCAGAAGATCTACGCCGCGCCTGCGTCATTTTGTCGGCGCAGCGGCATATGCGGATCATTGGCATCATCACCCGTCTGGCGCAAAATGGCCGGCCGGAAAAACAGGCCTATCTGCCCCGTATCCGCGCGCAAATGCAAGTCTGGCTGCGCGATCCGGCATTGGCTGCCATAACCAAGTGGTTGGAAAAAGTCCCCTGTTTATAAGGGCCGGTCTGTGTTAGGTCTTAAAGCATGATTTTATCACATGCTCTGGCCACCATGCCCCCCGAAAACACGATGAACGCACAAGAACGCGCGCCCCTGTCGACGACCGCCATGGTTCTGGCGGCGGGTATGGGCATGCGGATGCGCCCCCTGACATTACAAAAACCCAAGCCGTTGCTGACCATCAATGGCCGCACGATGCTGGATCTCGCCATCGATCATCTGGTGGCATTTGGCATTCAGCGTGTCGTCGTCAATTGCTTTTACCTGGGCGAACAGATCGAAGCACATATGGCCACCCGCCGGGATGTGGAGATTATCACGCTGCATGAAACCGAATTGCTGGATACCGGCGGCGGTGTGCGCAACGCCCTGCCTCATTTCGGCGGCCTGCCTTTCTTCAGCCTGAACGCCGACCTGCCCTGGATTGAAGGGCCAGCACCCACGCTCGCACGGCTGGCGGATTTCTGGGATCCGGCACATATGGATGCAGCCCTTTTGATGATGCCTACCGTCAAGGCCTGCGGCTTTGGCGCAAAGGGTGATTTTAATCTGGCGCCAGACGGACGTTTATCGCGTCACGACAGTACGCCGCCTTATTCGCATGTCTGGATTTCGGCACAAATTTTGAAGCCGGAAAATTACGACCCCATCACGGACCGTGTTTTTTCAAACAACCGTGTATGGGATATTGCCGAACAGCATGGCCGCCTGTACGGGTTGGAGCATGACGGCACTTGCTATCATGTCGACACGCCGGAGAAATGGGAAGACGCGAACGCGCGGCTGATGGATGGCCGCGGTTGGACCCTTTAGCGGGGGCGCATGTGACGGGGCAACGCGGCACAGGCACACTCTACACGCTGCCGGCCAGCACGCCCTTTTTGCCCGCATTGGCGGCGGGATTGTGGGATAAGGCGGAGCGGGACCCCATTGCCCTGTCGGCCATGCGGATTTATCTGCCCACCCGCCGCGCGTGCCGTCTGTTGCGTGATACCTTTATACCCGTCACAGGATTAAAGGCTGTCTTGCTACCGCAGATGCAACCGCTTGGTGATATCGGCGAAGAAAGCGACGACGGCGCCAGCGTGCTAGCCGACCCTATACTCGCGGCACGATTATCCGCGATACCACCCGCCATTTCACCGATGCGTCGCCGTCTGTTGTTGGCGCAACAGGTCATGCGGCGTGACCCGACATTGGGCAGCGATCAGGCCTATGGGCTTGCAGGCGCGCTCGCAACCCTGATGGACGAGGTGCAAATTGCCGGGCGCGATTCCAGCGCGATGCGTACCTTGATCAATGATGATGATCTGGCGCGGCACTGGCAGGAAACACTGGCGTTTCTGAATATTGTCACTGATCATTGGCCTGCCATTTTACAGGCCGAAGGGTGCATAGACCCCGCCGACAGGCGTAACCGTGTCATTGCCGAACTGGTTGCGTTCTGGCGTGAAAAGCCGCCAACAACGCCGATTATCGCGGCCGGTTCAACCGCCAGTGTTCCCGCAACCGCGGCCCTGTTACAGGCAATTGCCAATTTACCGCAAGGCAGCGTGATATTGCCCGGCCTTGATTTGATGATGGATGACGCCGCGTGGGATGCCATTGATGTTCAGCACCCCCAATATGCGATGAAGCAGTTTCTGGAAAAATGCGGCACATCACGCACGGCGGTTCAGTTATGGCAGAACGCGCCGTTGCCCGATACGCCACGTGACTTATTGCTGCGTGAAGTCATGCGCCCCGCCGCCGTCACCGATGCGTGGCGCGATTTGAAGCCGGGGCAATTACCGCGCGCCGCCCTGAATGTCATAGAGCGGTTGACCCTGACCCACACACAGGAAGAAGCCGGGGCGATTGCCCTGCGCCTGCGCGCGCATCTGGATACGCCAAATAAGACCGCTTTGTTTGTGACCGCAGACCGTGATTTGGCAGACCGCGTATCCGCCCTCCTTGCGCGTTGGTCGATTATTGCGGATGACTCGGCAGGGCAAGCGCTTGTGACCATGCCGGTTGGCGTCTATCTGCTGTTGGCGCTGGATGCCGCGCTGGCGCTGGGGGACTGTACGACCGAAGCCGTGGCGTTGTTATCCCTCCTGAAACACCCCTTGACCGCCTGTGGCATGGAACCCGCCGCTTGCCGCCTGTTGGCGCGGCAAATAGAACGCCAGACATGGCGCGAAGAAAAAATGCCGTCGGCACAACAAATAGGCTTTGTGACCGAGAAACTGTGCGCACTCTTATCGGACAGGCCGCGCACGCTGGTGGAATGGCTGACTTTGCACAGACGGACGGCAGAGCAATTGGCCGACACGCCGGATATAAGCGGGGCCGAACGTTTGTGGCAAGGGGATGATGGTCTGACGGCAGCCGATTGGTTTGCCACTGCAACCGAAGCCGCGACGGGATATCCACCCATGACGTTGCAGGCCTACCGCAGCCTTTGTGAGCGTTTTTTGCGTGAAACATCGTGCCGCGCGCGCTTTGGACAGCATCCGCGCCTGGCTATCCTTGGGCCATTGGAAGCGCGTCTGGCCCATGCGGACCTGATGATCCTTGGTGGTCTCAATGAGGGTGTGTGGCCGCCCGCGCCGTCCGTTGATCCATGGATGTCGCGACCCATGAAGCAGCAATTCGGTTTACTGTCGCCCGAATTACGCGTTGGCCTGTCGGCACATGATTTTGTTCAATTGGCGTCGCAAGGGCAGGTTTTACTGACCCGCGCCAAGCGTGTGGGCAGTGCACCTGCCGTGCCCTCGCGGTTCTGGTTGCAAATGGATGCCGTGTTACAGGCGGCGGGTTATCCGGACGTTGCAAAAACCGAGCCCCTACCAACCGCAGAACCATGGCAGGCATGGGCAGAGGCATTAGACGCCCCGGCCGGATCACCGATACCCATCGACCCACCGGCCCCACGTCCACCCTTGACGGCACGACCGCAAAGCTTGTCCGTCACACGCATTACAACCTGGATACGCAACCCCTACGGCCTGTATGCCGAAAAGATTTTACGCCTGAAAAAATTGGGCGCCTTGCAAAAAGAATGGGAAGCCGCCGATCGTGGCACCTTGTTCCACACGATATTGGAGCAATTTGTTGCCACCTATACAGGCACATGGCCCACAGACGCTCATGAACGCCTGCACGCCATCGCTGCCGCCGTTTTTAATGCCGAAGGATTGCCGGATGATGTGCGCCTGTTCTGGTGGCCACGTTTTGAAAGCATGGCGCGCTGGTTTATTCGGCAGGAAGTCGAACATCGCGCCGAAGGTTACCGCCCGGCCCTGATTGAAAAAGAAGGGCAGATTGTCGTCACAACCGATGCAGGCCATCGCCTGACCCTGCATGGCAAACCGGACAGGATCGACAAAAACGCAAACGGGCACTTTGCGATTATCGACTATAAAACAGGCACGGTACCTGCGGCCAAAGATGTCGAAAGCGGGCTGGAGCCGCAGCTTACGCTGCTCGCGCTCATACTCGCGCGCGGCGGGTTTCAGGATTTGGGCACGGGCGATGCCGACAAACTGGCCTATTGGCCAGTGACGGGCGCGCGGTCTGAGAAAGAGCCGCGTGTGTTTCCAAAGAAAAAACCTTTGGACGCATTACTGCATGAAACACTGGCGGGACTGTCATCCTTAATCGACGCCTATGCTGACGCCAACACGCCTTATCTGGCCGTGCCTCGCCCAGACTATGCCGCGCGTTATAATGACTATGCGCATTTGTCACGCCTTGCGGAATGGGGACGTGGTGACAAGGGGGATGATGTATGACGACACTCTCCCTGCCCCAAACGGACGGCATCATTATAAACACGCCACGGCAACGTCTGTCACCCGATGAGGCGCAACGCATTGCCTCCAACCCCGAACACTCTGTCTGGGTGAATGCATCAGCGGGGTCTGGTAAAACCACCGTTCTAACCAAACGCGTGACGCGCCTTCTATTGTCAGGCGTGGCGGCGCATAAGATTCTGTGTCTGACCTTCACCCGCGCGGCGGCGGCGGAAATGTCGTTACGCGTGGCGCAACAACTCAGTCTTTGGGCTACCTGCGACGAAGCGACGTTGGACACACAATTATACGAACTTGAAAACAAAGCGCCAACACGCGCTGTGCGTGACAAGGCGCGGCGGTTGTTTGCCGAAATGCTGGCCTGCCCCGGCGGCATGCGCATACGCACCATTCATGCTTTTTGCACGGAAATTCTAGGCCGCTTTCCGGTGGAGGCAGGCGTCACGCCGCATGTCGCCACCATCGAGCCCGATGAGGCGGACGCGCTGCGCCAGCAGGAAATGAACCGTCTGCTAGGTAGCGAACACCACGCAACGCTTAAGCAAGTGCTTGGCTTCCTGCTGGATGAGCTGGGCGAGAAAAATCTGGAAACCGCCCTTTCAGCCATGCGCAAAGATGCGCGCAAAGTGCAATATGCTATCGCCAAACATGGCGGCATGGATCGCCTGTCGGCAACCCTGCGTCACCATCTGGATATAAAGCCCGATGACACGGAAGAGAGGATTTTGCGCGACGCACTGTCTGATGTCGCTGTGCCGGTTGAGGATCTACGGCGCGTTTTGCCACACATTCTGGAAAGTAGCAGCAGCTTCAGCAAACGCGGCGAGGGTCTAGCGCGTTGGTTGTCTTGTGACCTTGAGGCGCGGTGCGATGCGTATGATGAATACCGCCGCGTTTTTCTGACAGGGGAAAATGAGCCCTACAGCAAATTTGCCAGCAAGGCGGTTCTGGATAAGCATCCGGATATACAAACCATCATGCAGGGTGAGGCAGTGCGCCTTCAGCGTATTGATGCGCGACTGGAAGCATTACAAATCGCCGATATCACGCGCGAATTGGCAACATTGCATAGCGCCATTCAGGACGCCTATGACGCCGCCAAAAAGGCGCGTGGCGTGGTTGACTATGATGACCTGATCACCCACACACTGGCGCTGCTGCAGCGTGAGAAAATTGGCGGCTGGGTCATGTTTAAACTGGATGGCGGCATCGATCATATTCTGGTCGATGAGGCGCAGGATACCAGTCAGGCGCAATGGGACATTGTGCGCCTTATAACCGAAGAATTTTTTACGGGCGCAGGGAAGCACGGTCAAACACGCACCCTGTTTGTTGTCGGTGATGAGAAGCAGTCGATCTACAGCTTCCAGAATGCCGACCCTGGTGCGTTCGACAGCATGTATGTCTATTTCGACCGCAAACTGCGCGAGGTCGGACAAACATTGCATGCGGTTGATCTGAATGTTTCATTCCGGTCGGCACCCGCCGTTTTACGCATGGTCGATGCCGTGTTTGAGCCCCCTGAAGTGCAAAAGGGTGTGTCACGTACCCCCATTACGCACCAGGCCGCCCTGCCGCGGGCAGGCGAAGCCGCCAAAATGGGGCGTGTTGAATGTTGGCCCCTGCAAAAAATTGAAAAGGCGGAAGAGGACCAACCCGATTTATGGGCCGTCGCCACACATAACGAAGATGTCGAAGATGCGCAGGCAGCACTGGCGCAGCAAATTGCCGTGAAGATAAAGGGCTGGCTGGATGATAGCCATACCCACGAAGAATTGGGCCGTCACGTCAGACCCGATGATATAATGATCTTGTTGCGTCAGCGCGGCAGTTTTGCCGATCTTATGGTGCGCGCGCTAAAAAAACACGGTGTTCCTGTAACAGGTGTTGACCGTATGCACCTGATTAAACAATTACCGGTGATGGATGTGCTGGCGCTGGTTCAGTTTATTCTGTTGCCTGAGGATGATTTGACGTTGGCCTGTCTGTTGCGCAGCCCCCTGTTGGGCGTCAGCGAAGATGCGTTGATGCAACTGGCCCTGCCGGAACGACAAAGCCTGTGGCAAGCGTTGCAGCGCGTGCGCGACCAGCCCGCATGGTCTGCGGTTTATGGGTATCTGTCCAACTGGCTGTCACGCGGCGATTATATGAAGCCGCTGGCGCTCCTGACCGAAATTTTGAACCTGCCCTGCCCCGGCAGTTCCATCAGCGGTCGTCACGCTCTGTGGCAACGGTTGGGCGTTGATGCGCTGGACCCGTTGGATGAATTGCTGAACGCAGCCCAGCATTACACGCGTCATGACGCCCCCAATCTGCAGGGCTTTGTAGAATGGTTGACAGCGAGCGATAGCGAAATCAAACGTGAACTGGATCAGGGTGGCGGACAAGTCCGCATTATGACCGTTCACGCGGCCAAGGGGTTGGAGGCGCCGATTGTTTTCCTGCCGCACACGACAGGTTTGCCGGATACACAGCGCATGCCCAAGCTTTATTGGTCGGACGATGACGTGCCATGCTACATCCCACACAAGCCGATCGGCGGCCAGCCGATGCTGTATTGGCAGGGCATGTTTGCGAAACAGATGGAAGAATACCGGCGCTTGTTGTATGTCGCGCTGACGCGCGCGTCACATTGCGCGATTGTATGCGGATGGGAAAACAGCAAGACAAAAAACAACCGCGACCATTGGTACGCGCTGTCACAAAGCGCCCTGCGTCATTTGTCGCCTGACCAAACGGATGAAACCCGTCCCTTGTTTCATACGGACGGTCCTACACAGCATAGCCTTACCAAGGCAACGACTGCGTCTTCTGAAGCAATGGCCTTGCCCACATGGGCGCGCGTGCCTTTGCCGCCGGAAACCATGCCTGCGACGCTGCGTCCGTCTGAGGTGCCGGGTGAAGCATCTGCCAGCCCCGACAGCGCTTATGCCCGCGGGCGCATTATTCACCGGTTGTTGCAATATCTGCCTGATTTGCCGACGACGGCGCGCGCCACTGCTGCCGCACATTATCTGGCAGAGGCACGGCATAATTTATCACCAGCCGCGCAGCAGGAAATTGCCACCGAGATTTTGCGCCTGTTCGACGACCCCGCAACCGCCGCCCTGTTTGGGACCGGCAGCCGCGCTGAAGTCCCTGTTGCAGGATGGATAGGCGACCAGCCGGTCAGTGGCCAGATTGACCGTCTGTGCGTCACCAATGATGCGGTCCTGATTATTGATTATAAAACCAACCGCCCGCCACCCGCGACTGCCGCAGGCGTTCCACACGTCTATCGCGCGCAAATGGCGGCCTATGCCTCCCTGATGCGCCAGATTTACCCCGGCAAACCCGTCAGGTGTTTCCTGCTGTGGACCTATACCGCACAACTGATGGAAATTGGGTGCGATCCTGTCGATAGCGCGGCTATCCAATAAAAGATGTGAATGATGGGTTTCGTCTGGCCTATAGGTGGTTTACAGGCAATAACATTCCCCCTTACATGGTGGTAACTGAAGTTAAGCGCACTGGACGCGCCGCATATCTGCCTTAAGCGTTGTTTCAGGGTCATTTTCCACCCGTTATAATTAAATTTGGCGCCGTGATCCTGCATCTTGATCTGCGCCATGGGGCGGATTACATAAGAAGAGTGTCTTTTGATCAGGGGAGAATCACCATGGGTAACGCCACCAAAGCCGTCACGGATGCCAGCTTCGAAGCCGACGTTTTAAAGGCCAACGGTCCTGTCGTGGTGGATTTCTGGGCCGAATGGTGCGGTCCCTGCAAAATGATCGGCCCCATTCTGGAAGAGCTGGCCACGGAAATGCAGGGCCAGGTGACAATCGCCAAAATGAATCTGGATGAAAATCCGATGACCCCGACCAAGTACGGTATCCGCAGCATCCCGACCCTGATGGTTTTCAAGGGCGGTGAGTTAACAGCGACCAAGGTCGGCGCTTTGCCCAAGGGCGCGTTGCAAACCTGGATTAAAGAACAGATCTGACGCCCGCGTACGAACGGCCCAGTGATGGGGTCAGGCCGTGTGCGTTTTGACAACCGCAGCCGTTACGGATTCTGCCGCTGCGGCTGTGTCATTTGCAGGTTTTTCCGGCGTTGTAACGGGTGCCGGGGCTGACGGGGTTGTTGATGTTGCTGGCTCTACCACCTCTGGTTCAGCACTTTCATGAAACGTGACGGGCTGCAGCGAATGCTCCAGCATCATGTCGTAATCCTGCCCTTCAGAACCGGCATTGGCGGCCTGTTGTGTCGGCAAATGTTGATGCACGAATTGGCGCACGGCCTGCCACAGGCCGGACGGTAGATTGGCAACCGACGCCCAGGCGGGTTGCGGCAAGGCCAAAGCGGGCGCATGCTCCACCGTCACGGATTCGGGTAAAATTGTTTCATGCGCCACGGGTTCAACGTGGTGCGACAGCGAAGCGGGGCCGGGTGCCGGGCGGCGGCCCGTTACCTCAACCCACTCAAGGCGTGGCAACACTTCATCGATATAACCGGAAAGCGTTTGCAGGGCGCGGCGTTTTGGCGCCTGCGTTGCGTCTTCGATGCTGTTGTAATAGGCGGCGTAGTCGCTGGCCTGCCCATAGATAGAGGCGATCTGCCGCGATAATTGCGCACCGAGCCAGCCGAGCTTGCCGACGTAAGCCTGATACAAGGTCGAGCGCAGGCGCGGCCACGTCGCGGCACGGTCATCATCATCAGTATGAATGGTTTTCAAGCGCGTCATGCAAACAGCGCGCGCGGCCATTAATTCACCGCGCAACGCGGCGGCGATGGCTTTCATTTCTTCGCGTTTTTCATAACGGCGTTGCAGGACCAGCGTCAGAACCGTGCCAAAGGTCGTGATGAACATCAGCCCACCTGCGATCAGCACCTGATAATGCTGGAAGAAACCGGCATCATCATCGCGGCTATTGGCCAGATCGGTCGTATACAGAAGGCCGGGCGAGCCGACATGAACGGGGATCTGGCGACTTTCGTTTTCATGCGTTTCTTTGATAACAGCCGGCTCCTTGATGGGAATTTCGGCCTTAGGCACAACCGGTTCCGCTTTGGCCGCCTCGGCCTTGGTTGGTGCTGTGGCTTCGGTTTTGGCAGCATCGCCAACCAATTGCGCCGCGGGTGGCGTCAACGCCACCGACCATAAACCCGCATGCTGGATTTCCGCCGCCTGCTCGGCCGCCAGATAAGCGTCGGCGATGTCCGTGTTGGTCAGCGATCCGCGCGCCGTTACCGCCAGCCCGTGGCGCAGCAGTTCCAGCCCCAGATCGGTCGACCCCACACGGCACGAAGCCAGCAAGCGTCCGTCGCGGTCACGGTCGCGCACATGGCAACTGGTCGTCTGTCCGGCGACAAGATTGTCAAGAAGGGCGCGCGCCTGCGGCCCGAAACTGGCAGAAAGCTGCGGCGGCACAACGCCGAACAAACGCAAATCAGCGTCACCGATACGCAGCCGGTCGCCGTCCACAATCTGTGCCTGCCCTTCGACATCGCGCGTTTGCATCAGGGCGGCACGGTGGTCCGGCATGGCCTGCTGGTTCACGGGCACATGGGGGGCGCGTTGCGGCACGGGCGCCAGTTGTTGGGCTGTAACCGGCAGGGACAAAAATACCGTCAGCAGTCCCAGCGCACCCCCGGTCAGTCTGTAGCCGTTTTTTGCCATTGGTTTGTTCCCCATCATTGCCGCGAACACCGTTCTATCAATAAGCGCGGGCCGCCGCCAGCCCCGCCAGCGCCTGGCCAATCAGGTCTGTTTTGGCAACCTCCCGAATACGGGCGCGCGCCTTTTCATAGACAGCATCCCCCATAAACAGCCGCATCAAACCGACCGAGTCCGCCAAGGCCATCAGCGCCGCATCCGCAGGCAGAGGCAAAGCGCCATCCACGCATAGCGCCAGCAGGCGCGCCTTCACTTCGCGCACTTCCCGATCCGCCAGAACCGGATAGCGTCTTTCGCCATAGGTCCATAAAATCTTGTCATTTTCGCGGTGGATAATGCCGCGTTGATCCAAACGCCGCAGCGCGCGCACGCGCAGTGTCATGGCTTCGGGCGTCAACAGGTCGATCC
>Ga0213872_10000325_pt1 | contig 40375 bp, 43 predicted proteins | sample VelepicomBERX_R2_FD_160071 | JGI IMG/M metagenome (GOLD analysis project Ga0213872, IMG submission 160071) | Rhizosphere microbial communities from Vellozia epidendroides in rupestrian grasslands, the National Park of Serra do Cipo, Brazil - RX_R2 | ecosystem: Host-associated > Plants > Roots >... | reverse complement strand
CCGGTCCGTCAACCTTCGCTCGGCCTGCCGCCACCTACCGGCAGCTCCTCCCTACTGTGCAGTTCATCGAAGGAGTTCGACCATGGCACATCGCCGTACCGTTTCCCCGCTCGAGCGCGATTTGCGCGATATCCAATTCACCGTCAACCGCCTGGTGCAGCAACTGGCGCCGACGTCGCGACGCCGGTTCAACCAGGAGGCGGCGCGTAGTCTGCTGGCCGCGGTGAGCTACAAGCTGGATGTCCTGCAAGCGGTGGCGCGCGCGTAAGCGCGGCGTGAACGACGCTGCCCGGTGGGCCCGCCGGGCGCGGCTTGACCTGATTGTGGCCGGATACTATACCACCGGCACATCCAGCATGATTTCCTCGGCGCATAAGGCTACCGGCTATGGATATCCCCGAACATCTGCGCGATACGCTGCTGCTGCAATTGGCCAACAGTCAGAACGGGATTGCGGTGCTCGATCCCGACGATGTCCTGCTGTATTACAACCAAGCGTTCGCCGAGTTGTTCGCCTTTGGCCAAACGCCGATGTGCGGCCGCACGCATACCGAGGTGTTGCGCTGGATCTATCAGCACGGACTCGTTACCGACCCGATGCAGTCTTTTTCCGATTGGCTGCACATGGCTTATTACGAACACCGCGCGCATGTTTTCCATAATTTCGAGATCGCGTTGAGCGATGGCCGCTGGCTGCTGTTCAGCAAGCAGGTACATCCGACCGGCAATATGTCGCTGGTGGCCGCCGACATTACCCAGGCCAAACAAACCGCGCTTGCTTTGCAAGCCGCGCATCAGGAGCTGGAATACCTGGCGATGACCGACGAGCTCACCGGCGTTGCCAACCGGCGGCATTTCTTCAAACGCATCGGCGAGGAGTTCGATCTTTCGCGCAACCGTAAAACCGCCATCAGCCTGGCGATGCTCGACCTGGATCATTTCAAGCGCGTCAACGATCAGTTCGGCCACCCGGCCGGGGACGAGGTGCTGGTCCACTTCGGTGGCATGCTGCGCGACGTGTTGCGCGGGCGGGATTTCCCGGGGCGGGTCGGCGGCGAGGAGTTCGCCATTCTGTTCCCGGAGACGGCGCAAGCGGATGCCTGCGGCGCGCTGGAGCGGCTGCGCACGACGGTAGCCTCCTCCCCGCTGAACCAGGTGGCCGCCGGGTTCAACTACACGTTTTCCGCCGGACTCGTGGCCTTGAGCGACCAGTTCAGAACCTTCAACGAGTGGATCAGCGCCGCCGATCACGTGCTCTATCAAGCCAAAGCCGCCGGTCGCAACCGTATTGAGGCGTGTTGATGTTTTGACGTCTGAGATCAGGCCAACGGTAGTGCTTAGGAGACCTCCGTCATCGGGTGGCGCGCCCCGAAGGGTTTGGCCAACAGGCGGCCGCCTGACAGCGTTGCGTTCCTTGGCATCGCAGAATAACTGCGACCTGCGTCGCGCGCCTTGCATTCGGCCGCCTGTTGACCAAACGCAGTGGCAAATAACTTGTTCAGAGGGTCCCTAGGGGGTGGGACTGGGCGGATAACAGACCGGGCAGGCCGGGTTGCCGCACTTGAGGCCATATTTGGCCAAGGTGGCATGCCACTCTGCGCTCTTCGCCTGTTGTTCCACGGTGACCACAATGCGCATCGGCGGTTCGAGCGGCAGGTATTGGTTGGGCGGCAGCCCGGCATCGGCGGCCCAGATTGGCGCGGCGGCCAGGCCGAAGAGGGCCGGGGCGAGCCGGGATAGGTGCGATTTCAACGAGATGACCATATCCGCATCATAGTTCAGTTGGCCATCCGGTAGTTAATACATAAATTAGTATTATGTTTTATACAAATTGATTATAGTGTCTGCCGTTAATATTTAATTTAGGAACGGTAGAATGAAAGCGCTGCGAGGATGGCTGGGGGCCCTGATGGTGGTTTCGCTGCCCGTGTGCGGCATGAACGTGCTTGATTTAGCGCCGGGCATGCAGGTCGAGGGGGAGATCCAGTTCAATCAGAGCCACTATCCCTTGCCCAAGGGGGAGTGGACGGTGGTGTTGGCCACCAAGGGGGAAGGGACGATTCCTCAGGGGCGCAATCAAGTGGCGACTTTCAAGGTGGCGAATGTGTTGTTGGCCCATACGCAGCAGGGCCAGTTGGTGGCATTGCTGCGCTTTAGGGGTAATGCCACCGCGTTTCCTCCCACAGGGATTCGTGGTTGGAAAGATGACCCATGCAACCGTGCTCAACGTAATCTTTACTTGCTCAACGCCTACGATGGCAGCTTCTCTTTCCCGGAATGCTTGACCACCCAACCCGTCTACGGTTTTGCCTATAGCAACGATGCTTATTTCGGCACGGTAACGCATTGGCTGACCCAGCACGGCATCAGCGTGCCCGGCACTTTGCTCTATAGCAACTACAGCCGCTATGGCCGCGCGCAATTCATGCAGACCTCGCTGTGGATCAGCCCGAGCGCCTTCGGCTACCAGGACGACGATCAGCGTCTTAAGGATCTCAACAAATGGACCGCCGGCGGCGTCGCGGCGGACAACATCCCGCTGGTCGAGGCGCTTAACGATCTATCGGGCCATTACGCCGACGCGCTGCATCATGCCTTTGACGGCGAAGCGGCCCCGGCGGTGGATTTGGGCGTGCTCAAGCGGGTTCGCTGACCAGGCTCCAGGCCACGGCGGCCTCGGCGTGCAGGCGCGTGGTGTCGAATACCGGCAGCGCCGTGTCGGCTTGCTGAATCAGCAAGCCGATTTCGGTGCAGCCGAGGATCACGCATTGCGCGCCGCGTTCGAAGAGTCCATCGATGATCCGTCGATAGGCGTCGCGCGAGGCATCGCGGATCACGCCTTGGCACAGCTCCTGATAAATCACGTGATGGACGGTGTCGCGTTCGGCGGCCTCGGGCAGCAACACCGATAGGCCGTGCCGCTGTTCCAGCCTGCCGCGGTAGAAATCCTGTTCCATGGTGAAGCGCGTGCCGAGCAGGCCCGCGCGGCTGAAGCCGGCGGCCTTGATCGCGTCGGCGGTGGCGTCGGCGATGTGCAACAGCGGCAGCCGGGTGGCGGTCTCGATCTGTGGCGCCAGCTTGTGCATGGTATTGGTGCACAACACCACGCACTCGGCACCGCCGGCTTCAAGTTGCCGCGCCGCCTGCGCCATGCGTTCGCCGAGCGTGTCCCAGTCGCCTGCGGCCTGCAGTGCCTCGATGGGGGCGAAATCCACGGTCAGCATCAGGCTCGGGGCGTTGTGCTGCCCTCCCAGGCGTGTCCGCGTGGCTTGGTTGATCAGACGATAGTATTCGGCGGAGGACTCCCAGCTCATGCCGCCGATGAGGCCGATGGTTTTCATGTTGTACTCGATATCGGAGAGGAAAAGGGCTTGCGCTATTATGTCCGTATCGCGCCGGCCGTGCTTAATCGCTGCAGACCAGGCAGTCGCGCCCGTTGCGTTTGGCTTGCAGCAGCGCCGCGTCCGCGCGTCTGAGCAGGTTTTCGATCGACTCCCCCTCGCGCCATTCAGCCAGACCTATGCAGGCCGTGACGCCGATGCGGGCATCGCCGACGATTTCCTGATGGTGGCGGATGGTCGCCAGCACGCGCTCTGCTACGCCGCGGGCTTGTTCTAGGCGGGTGCGCCGCAACAGCAATAGAAACTCCTCGCCGCCCCAGCGCGCGCAGGCATCGCCCTCGCGCACCGCCTGCTGAATGCATTGGCCGACGGCGATCAACGTCTGATCGCCGGCCTCATGGCCATAGGTGTCGTTGATCTGTTTGAAATGGTCGACGTCGAGCATGGCCAGGGTCATGACGCCGATATCCGCGTCCGTGTGACCTTGCTCGGAACGAATACGCTCAAGCATCATGCGCCGGTTTTCCAGGCCGGTCAGCGGGTCGACATGGGCCAAGCGGGCAATATCCGCTTCGGCGGTCTTGCGTTGGGTGATATCGAAATGCGCTCCCATGATCCGCAGTGCCCGGCCCTCGGCATCCCGCTCCACGACCCGGCCGAGGTCCCATAGCCATGTGACCTGCCCATCAGACCCCAGGGTGCGATATTCGGCCTCGTATCGGGGGGTCTTGCCGTCAAGATGGTCATAGTATTTGGCCACGGTGGTATCGCGGTCATCGGGATGCAGTTTGGCATACCAAAGATCGAAATGCGGCGCCATGTCGCCCGGCTGGAAGTTCTGCAGGTTGAACACCTGCAGTTCGCCCGTTTGCGGCAACCCTTGCCATAGGCATAGACCGGTGCCGTCGAGCGCGGCATCCAGTTTCTCTGTCAGCGCGTGAATTGTCTGCCGGGCCTGCGCCAGTTCGTCGCGGAGACGCGCGATCTCGGCATACAGGTTCTGCGTATCGTTCTGCACCATGCTCCACCTTACCCTTACCCCTCGGATCCTTCGGCGGCAGGGGAAGTTGTAACGAGTGATTATTTACATCTTAACTATTTATTTATCATACACGTGCCTCGCGATGGCTTGAAATGACAATCTAATGAACGCGTGTCATTTCTCGCACGGCTAAACGTAGACATCGACAGTACCCCCTAATGGGGAGGCCCCCGAACGCACTGCACTTTGGCTCGGCACAGTAACCGTCGCGGGCTGCCGGCGTGTGTTGCGCATCGCGTCGGCTTGTTGTTGCTGATGCTTTAATTCGTCGACCTTCTGCTGCAGAGCCTTGATTTTTGCCTTGCCCTCCGGCGTCGTCCGCGATGGGCAATTTTGCCAATCGGCCAACTCCGCTTGATATTTCGCCAACTGGGCATCCAACCCCGCGGGTGGGGCATTGGCGGACGGCGAACCGTAAGCCGCAATGGATGTGGTGCAATCGCTCGATATTGCGCTGCTCATATCGCTTATCTCCGTCATGGCAGTCCATAGAAGGACTGGCGCGTGAGGCCGAGAGGACATGACATAAGTCGGATGCCGAAACGATTTCTGACGGTGTGTTCGAAAACATCGCCCGGTCCGAGGACCGGGCGTGGGTTAAGCGCGGCAGAGGTAGCGTAGCCAAAGATCGCCGTTTATCTCGGTTGGCCGGGCGCCCTCGGCCAGCAACACCTGCGCCAGGCGGTTGCGGGCTTGGTCGAGCGCCGGATCGCCGGGCTCGGCCAGGATCATCGCGTCGACGTGCGCCACCGACGGCACGGCGGCGATGGTCCGCTTCACCAAGGTCAACAAGGCTTGCACCGCCTTGCCGTCGGCTTCGCGCGCGGCGAAGTCGCACAGGATCAGCCGTGGACCTTCCTGTCGGTAGGTCAGGGTAAAGTGCTCGGTCTCGATGGTGTAACCCAGCAGAAAATCACTGGCGAGAAAGTACTCGGCCCGCGGCGAGAATCCCTGGCGCCGCAGGTGGCGGCTGACGTCATCCATGATCGGTGTGTCCACCGGTTTAGCGCTGGATGGCGTCGGACATTTTGCCGAGCAGATTGACCATGTTCTGCAGGTACTGCAGCACGTCCTGCAGCACCTGCTTGGCGTCGCCTTGGGCCGAGTCGCTCTGGCGCAGGCACTGATCGATCTGCTGCTTCAAGTACTCGGCCTGGGCCGTTTGCTGTTGACTGGCCAGTGTCTCCTTGCCGGCGGCGAGATTGGCGCCGCCATCCATGACCTGGCCGACGGCGCGGCCGGCCTCGCTGATCGGCGTGAGGCCGGAGCCGGCCGCCGCGCCGGCGCCGATCATGCCGAGCACGCCGGCGGCGATACCGACGGCGGCCTGGGTCTTGGCCGCTTGGTAGGATTTGTCCGCCGCGTCCATCTGGGTGCGGTAAGCCGCCACGGCGATCGCTTGCGAGGCAACCAGAAAGGTTTGCTGGATCTGGTTGTTGATCTTGTTCAGATCGCGGGCCGACTTTTCCGCCATGATCAGCGCGGCGGCGATCGACATGGTGACGTCAGCGCCATTTTGCAGCGGGTACGAGGCGGCCAGGCCAGCGCTGCTGGCCAAAGGGGTATTCAGGGTCGTCATAGGGTTTCTCCGGAGAAGGGTTAGGCGGCGGCAGTGATCATCATCTGCGCCGCGCCAAGTTGGTTGAGGCCGCTCAAGCCGCCTTGCAGCGCTTGGCCTGCGCTCTTGATTTCGTCTTTGGCCGCGTCCTGCTTGTTGGCGATGATGGCTTGGAACGCGCGCACCAGCGCCTGTTGGAAGTCCATGTCGGCAATGAGCCGCTGAATCGCCCGTTGCAGCTTGGCCCGGTCCAAGTCGATGGCATGCTTGCCGATCGCAGCGGACGAGGACAGCGATACCGTGGTGACTTGCTTGGCGATGTTGAGCGTGGTGGTCACCGAGGCGCCGAACACCGTCTTGGCGATTTGCTGGCGCACCTCGCGCTCGACCTGCTTGGCCACCGCCTTGAGCGTGACTTCGCCGCCGTTCTTGACGGTTTGCGTCGCCACGTCGGTGACGGCCTTCTGCACCAGTTTCTCCACATTTTCCGTGCTGAAGCGCTCGATCATGTCCTTGCTGGCCTTGGCCAGGCTCTTTTTGAGCGTTTCGCTGGTCAGTTCGGCGGTTTCCTTGGCGATTTGCTTGGCGGCCGATTCGATGCCGGCCTTGGTGCCTTCCTTGATCGCGCCCGTCAGTGCTTTGCCGGCTTCGCCGCTTTGCATGACGCGCGAGGTGGCGCGGCCGATGCCCTTGCTGCCCATCAGCCCCTTGGCGGCCTTGCCGATGTCGAAGCCCATGCCGACGAGATCGAACGACATTTCCACCTTGCCGGCAATGTCGGCGATCTTGTTGTAGGTATCGGCGTGTTTCGGATCGGCCAGCGCCAGCGTCGAAGCCACGGCCTTGACCACCCCGGCGACGCCGGCGGCCAGGTCGGCCAGGCCGCCGACCACGTTGCCGGTGACGAGTTTCGCTACCCCGACCACCAGCTTCACGGCGGCGGTGATCCAGTTGCAGATGGTGCCGAGGATGCCGGACTTCTGGGCTTTCTTCTGGTCCGCCAGCGCTTGGTCGATCTGCTGGCGCAGGTCGTCGCATTGTTTCAAGCGGATCTGGTTGGTCGCCTCGATGCGGTTTTGCTGGCCCTTGGTGTCGATTTCCGCCAGCTTGAGGTTGTTGTTGTACAAGCCGGCGGCGGCCGCCGCCATCACCTCGGCCACCGATTTGCCCTCGAAGTTGGTGGCGGTGAGCGGCAGGCCGCTCTGCGTCAGCACGCGGTCGAGCGATTGTTGCGAGGTCTGGGCCGATACGCGCTGGCGCGGCGGCGTCGGGCGAAAGCGGTCCACGCTGTCGGCCATCCGCAAGGCCTGTGCCGGCACGGGCGCGTGCGGGGCGGGTTTGGCCGGCGCGGCGGCGGAATGATCGGTTGGCCACAATGCGGCCGACCCCAATGGGGTGAGGGTGCTAATGGTCATGAGCGCTCCTGTTGTTGCGGACAAAGTGACTGCATGTGCAGTACTTGCTGTTTCAGTTCTTGATATTCCGGTTTGGCGGCACACCAGTTGAGCGCGGCGTCGAAGGCTTGCCGAGCGACGCCGAGCTGGCCGAGCGCGTGCAGGCTCAAGCCGGCAAGGTAGGCGGAGCGGGGGTCGTCCAGGCGCAATTGCCCTGTTTGGCTAAAACTATGCACGGCCTCGTCATGCTCTCCCAGCCGTTGGCAGGTCAGGCCCAACGCCAGCCAGTAATCGAACTGCCAGTGGCTGAGCCGGGTCAGGATGAGCAGCAGCTTTTTGGCGCCGATGAAGTCGCCTTGGTCAAACCGCTGGCAGGCATCGGCGTAGAGGTTGTCCAGATCCGCCGGATCGATATCCAGCAGCGCCTGCATGGTGGCGCCCTGGCGTAGCGCCTCGCGCACGAACTCCATGGATTGCGGCATGGCGGCGTCTCCCGTTCTGAGCGGGGCAAGGCCGGGCTTGCCCCGCGTGGCTTGGCCGATTAGAAGTTGCGGATGACGCCGCTCACCGCGTCGGAAATAGCTTTGATGAAGGAGCTGATCTGGCTGATGCCGTTGTTGTAGTTGCTCATGTACTGCTGCATCTTGAGCTGGTACTGGGCGGACAGGTTGCTGGCCTGATCGGCGGTGGCAGACAACGCGCTTTGAATGCGCGTCATCTGCTCCTTGTCGAGCCCCTTGCCATCGGGATGGCCGATCGACTTCAGATAGTCGTCGATGTTCATCGGACCCTTATCGGTTTGGATCACAATGTTGTTGTCGCGGCAGAACTGCAGCACGTCCGGCGGCACGTCTTGCTTGGCATTGGCATCGGTCATATTGGTAATGATGCCGTCCAGGTTGGCCGCCTGCTCTTTGGCGCCCTCCGCCAGTTTGTTTTGCTGATCCATCTGCTGGCTCACCGTCAAGATCCAGGTGGCGTTGAGATTCACGAAGTGCATCATGGTGTTGATCATGATGAGCAGCGGGTTGACGACCTGATAGATCACCGGGTTGTGCGTGACCGGCGCGGACGGACTCGGCCCTGGCGCGGGGGCCGGCGAGTTGCCGTTTTGACCGTACACGTTGGTGTCGTAGTCGACGTAGGGCGGCGGACCGAAGTTGTTGCTGATGGTTGTCATGGCATTCTCCTTTAAGGTGTTACAGGAACGAGCGACGGATGGCCGAGGCGCTCGTCTTGGGGACGGCGGCGGTCGAAGGCGAGGGGAGTGTCAGCGCCTCCTCGATCACCGCCGGAGGCTGGGATTGCACATAGCGCTCCAAGCGTGCGAGCTGCAGCCGCAGGCGCGGCTCGGCTTCTTGCCAGGCGGTTTGCACCACTTGGCTGAGCGTTTGCAGCGCGTCGCGCGCCTTGGGGTCGTTCTGGGCGCGGGCTTCCAACTGGTGGATTTGCTGTTGCAGTTGTTGCGCGCGCTGCATCTGTTCAGTCAGCTCGGCCTGGGCTTGTTGGCTCTGCAAAGCGAGTTCGCGCTGCGTCGATTCCGGCGTGTATGTCATGGGGTGGAGGCCTTGGGGTCGTTGAGCATGACAGTCATGCTAGAGAGCGCTCGGCGCCGGGGCTGTGGCAATCTGGACGCCTGTTTGGTTTTTTCCTTCGGAGAATTCTTGGTTGTCCGGCGACCCCGGCCGGGCGCCAGGCGTCCGGCCGGGGAGGGCTTAGCGCGCGTTGGGCAGCGCGCGCAGAATCGGGTCGGGGATGACCTTGAGCAAATCGCGCAGCAGCATGACGGTTTCCAGCGTTTTGTTCAGATAGTGCAGGATCGTGTCCGTCACGCCTGTGCCGGCACTGGCCTTGAGCGCGCTCAGAATGTCTTGCAGCTGCGCCTTATCCAGCCCCTTGCCGTCCGGATGGCCGATCGACTTCAGATAGTCCGTTAGCCGTCGCGGGCCGTGCTGGGTTTGGATCGAGATGCCGTTGTCGATCAGGAAAGTCATCGTGTCCGCCGGCAAGTCTTTGCGCGTTTCCGGTTGGTCCATGCCGGTGAGCATGACATTGAGCAGCGCCTGGTGATTTTTGGCGTCGTACGCCGTGGGCTTGCCAGACAGCAAGGTGGCGATGCCTTGCAGCACGCGCTTGCCGGTGTCGATTACCGGCACGATGAAGTTGTCGATGATCGTGGTGGCGATCTGCTTGAGCCGCTCGAGCAGCGTTGGTGACGCCGTCTGTTCCGCGCCTTGGGTGGCGGTTAGCGGTCCCTGTGCGGCGGGGCGAAGGGCGAGAGAGTCGGTCATGTGTTTTCCTAGCAGTGGAAGGTTAAAAAAAGGGCCGCCGGTTGGCTCGACGGCCCTGAGCATCCGCAGCGGGGGGCGCCGGCAGGTGTTGCGCCAGCTGTTGCAGCGCGGCCAGCAGCCGCTTCTGGTTTTGCCCCCAGGGGCCGCGTGTCTGGGCCTCAAGCGCCAGCAGCGCCTGTTGGGCCTGGGGATCGTCTTTGGCGCGTTCCAATAACGCGTGGATGTGTTGTTTCAACTGCTCCGCCTGGCGCAATTGGGTAATGAGCGCGGCCTGGGTCTGTTCGGCGAGCTGCGTGGCCGAGGGGTGCGCGCGGGACGACGGCATGGAAAATTCCTGTGGTTGGTTGAGTCTGCGGGCAATGCTAAACCAGCCGCTGGCGGCGCCATTTTGGGATTGGTGGCCGGAATTTTGTTTTTTGGGCCGTTGGCGCCGTTAATCGTGGGTAGATTTGATGGATATTTTTAGACTATGGGATAATCACAGCCGGATCGGCTGGTCCGACATGATTCCTTTCCGCTTTGGACTCCATGGATATAGAACTCAAGACGCTTACCGCACGGTTGCTGGCGCACCGCGTGGTGAGCCGCAGTGACCCTTTGGCGCGCCGCGCGCTGCTGGACGATATTTTCCGCAACGAGCTCGACCGCCGTTTGGCGGAGGTCGGCTTGCGCCTGGTGGAAAACCCGTATGCCGAACATATCGCCGTGGCGCTTTTGCCGCCGATGATGGAGCCGGTGTTCGGCGCGGATGACAGCTGGATCAACAACAATCTGGGCTTGCCGCGCGACGGGGTGGCGCTGCTGGTGATTCTCTGGGCGCAGATCATCTTGCCCAAGCGCGAGCGTCAGATCTCCCGCGTCGAGGCCGGACGCGAGAATCAGAGCGACATGTTCGGCGCGCAAAAGCCGGTGGAGACGGGAGAATCGGTATCGACCGGCGTGTCGGAAGACGCGCTGTACGCCGATTTCGGCAAGGCATTGGGCGGTCGTACCCGTTTTAACGCCAATTTGGGCCGGCTGGCCAATTTGGGCTTCGTCGTGCGCCGCAACCGCATGCTGCAGGAAGGTCCGATGCTGGATTTGATGATCGATTACAGTCAGATGGCGCCGCGCATTATCGAAGGGGCGCTGAGCGACGTGCTGTCGCGCCGCCAGGCGTTGACGCCTGATGCAGCGTCCGACGCGACGGGAGGCCGCTGATGTTTCAAATGAAGTCGGTGGAAATGGTGCACTGGGATTTTTGGCAGCGGCTGTCGGTGCCGCTGGATGCCCAAATCGTCACCATCATCGGGCCGAACGGCTCGGGCAAGACCACGCTGTTGGACGCGCTGCGCACGCTGTTGGCGATCAAGTGCTCCGGCAAGCGCGATTACAAGCGCTACGTGCGCAACAACCGCGAGGCGTTCGCCTATCTGCGCGGCGTGGTGGACAATCCGCGCCGCCTGGGCGGCGGGCTGTATCCGACGCCGTTTTTCCCGATCGTGAGCGACACGGTGACGCTGTTGTGCCGTATTCGTAAACAGGGCGGCGATTGGGTGCGCCATTACGCCATTCTCGACGGGGATGTGGCGCTGGAAGAGGCCGAGGGTCGCGCGCAGTGGCTGGGCGTGCACGAATACCGCCGTCAGCTGGAAATGGCCGGATTGACCTCGGCGGTGGCCGAGGTGCTGGCCTTGGAGCAGGGCGATACCGACAAATTGACCGAGTACTCGCCGCGGCAATTGCTCGATCTGGTGTTTCAGGTGTTCGGCGACAAGGACGTGCTCGACAACTATCAGCGTGCGCGTGACGAGCAGAAGGCGACCGAACTGGAACTGACCGCGTTGACGCGCCAGGAGGAGGCGTTGGAGACGCGGGTCGAGACCATGCGTACCCGCGCCAACCGCTATGTCGAATGGCGCCAACTGAACGAACGCGTGGCGCAGATCCGCGATCAAGCCTTGCCGGTGCTGAGCCACATGGACGCCAAAGCCGGCGTGGGCGGGCTGTGGCGGGATTACCGCGGTCAGCTGCAAGCGCTGCGCCTGGCGGAAAAAGCGCAGGGAGATAGCCTGGATTTGGTGCGCAAGCTGCAGCAAGCCGAGCAGAGCGCGGCCACGGCCCGCGAGGCGGCGGAAACGCGCCGCCAGCATCTGCAGGATGCCTTTATCGCGCACAAGGCCGACGTGGCGGCGGTACAGGGGCAGTTGAAGGAGCGCGACCGGCTGCAGGCGCTTGCCGGCAAACAGTACGGCGACGACGGGGCCCAGCTGGCGCAGAAGCTTACCGGCTTGCGCGCCGAGACCGAGGCTGTGCGCGACGGGCTGCGCGCCATGCGCCAGCGCCGCGCCGAGTTGACGCAGCATGTCGAGGCGCTGGAGGTCGGCCGAGGCCGTCAGCCCGACGAGGTGCGCCAGTTCCGCGCCGCGCTGGACGAGGCGAACATCCGCCACCTCATGCTGTCGGACATCGTCGAGGTGCTGGATGCGGGCTGGCAGGGCGCGGTCGAGGCGCTGCTGCGGCCGTACCGCCATGTGGTGCTGCTGGAGGACGGCGGCGACCGGCGCGCGGCGTGGGCGCTGGCCGAGCGGCTGCGTTACCGTCATTTTCTGGTGCATGAGCGCGATCAAGCGCCGAAGGCGCGCGCCGGCAGTTTGCTGGAAGTGGTGCGCTTTTCCGCCGCCGCGCCGGAATGGCTGTATCGCCAGCTGGGCAGCGTCACCAAGGTGGAGAACGTGGCGGCGGCGGAAAACGTCGACGGCGATTGGATCACCCGCGACGGCTATTTCAAGGAACGCCGCGGCGCGCGCCATATCGGCGTGGCCGCGCACGAGTACGCTTTTGGCGAGGCGGCGCGCCAGTCGCGCCTGGCTGCCTTGCGCGAGGAAGTGCGCCAGCTCAATCAGCGCATGTTGACCGAGGAGGAGCGTCACGTCGCGCTCTCGGCCGAGGCGGCGCAATTGGCCGAGTATTTGGGCGGGATGGATGCCATCGCCGCGCTCGACGCCCGCGCGGAGGAATTCGCCGCGTTGGAAACGCGTTTGGCCGGCTTGAAGGAGGAAGTGGCGCGATTGGGCGGTCAACTGGCCGAGGCGCAGCAGGAAAAGAGCGATGCCGAGGCGCGCCATGGCGATGCCCGCCTGGCGCATGACCGCGTCTGCCAGCGCGAGCAGGAAGGCCTGACGCAGTTGGCCGCGCTGCGCGCGCAGGTGGAAGGCAGCCGGCGTCAGGTGCGCCGTCTGTTGGCCGAGCTGCGCGAGGGCGCGGCGAGCTTGCCGCGCGAGCAACTCGCCCCCGAGGCGCTGGCGGCGCTGCTGGACGAATACGACAGCGCGGCCGACGCGCGCCATCAGCTCAACTATCTCCAGGAGCGGTTGCAAAGCGGCGACTGGGAAACCGACGAGACCGTGCTGGCGCTCAAGGACAAGCTGGTCGACGATCTGACCCAACTGGCCCACGAGCGCCAACGGCGTCAGCAAGAGGTCGACCGCGCGAGCGGCCTCACCGACGACGCGCGCGCGGCCTATATCAACAAGCTGCGCGCCACGGTGCGCACCTACGGTCAAAACGTCAAGCGATTGGGCGAATTGGCGGGCATCGGCGTCGAGGTCGAATTGCCGAGTCTCGACAACGATGACGCGGTGCTGGCCCAGGCCGGGTTGGTGCTGCGCTTCAATTTCGACCAGAAGGGCATGATGGGCATGAACGACGGTGAGGCGTCGGGCGGTCAACAGGTGATGAAGTCGCTGATTCTGCTCATTGCGCTGATGATGGACGAGGCCAATCCTTCCGGCTTCGTGTTCATCGACGAGCCGTTCGCGCACTTGGATATTTTCAACATCGACCGCGTGGCGGGCTTCCTCAAGGCCACCGAGGCGCAGTATTTGATTACCACACCGAACACGCACAACATCAATATTTTCGCGCCGTCCGAATTGACGCTGGCGACGCGCAAAAAACGCCCGGGCGAAGTCTGGGCGCCGCCTATTTTGCAGACGCGGCGCCGCGTCGAGAGCCGGCCGGCCACGGCGTAGGGAGGAATGGGATGTTTTATTCGATTGCGGCCATCGCCGTCGGTGGTTCGCTCGGCTGCTTGTTGCGCTGGTTCCTGAGCATACAGCTCAATAGCCTATTCCCCACGCTGCCGCCGGGCACGCTAGCGGCCAATCTGGTCGGCGGTTATCTGATCGGCGTGGCGGCGGCGTTTTTCGCCGGGCACCCCGAGTTGCCGCCGCAATGGCGTCTGTTGGTCATCACCGGTTTTCTCGGCGGGTTGACCACGTTTTCCACCTTTTCGGCGGAAACCGCCACGCTATTGCAACAGGGGCGGCTGTTCTGGGCCTGCGGCGAAATCGCCGTGCATGTCACCGGCTCGTTGCTGATGACCTTGTTGGGCCTGGCGACGGTGCAAGGGCTGCGGTCGCTGTAACCGCCAGGCGATAGCCATTATGCATTTGTGGTTGCTTTTTGCCGCTGGCGGCGCAAACTGCGCTTATCTCCACAACAGCAAAAAAGGATTGCGCAATGGCTACTGTCACCCTCAAAGGTAATCCCGTCGACGTGGCGGGCGCGCTGCCCGCCAAGGGCCAAGCGGCGCCCGACTTCCAGCTGACCGCCGCCGACCTGTCCGACGTGTCGCTCGCGACGTTCGCCGGCAAGAAAAAAATCCTCAATATCTTCCCCAGTGTCGATACGCCGACGTGCGCCACCTCGGTGCGCAAGTTCAACCAGCAGGCGTCCGGCCGCGACGACACCGTGGTGTTGTGCATTTCGGCCGATTTGCCCTTTGCCCAACAACGCTTCTGCGGCGCCGAGGGACTGGCCAACGTCAAGACGTTGTCCACCTTCCGCCATCCGGAATTCCTGCAAAGCTACGGCGTGAAACTGGCCCAGGGGCCGCTTGCGGGGTTGTGCGCCCGCGCCGTGGTGGTGCTCGATGCCGATAATCGCGTGCGTCATGCCGAGCTCGTGTCCGAAATCGCCAACGAACCGGATTACGCCGCGGCGCTGGCCGCGTTGTAATGCCCTGGCGCCGCCCGCGCCGGCATGGCCGGGCGGCGCATCTGCCTTCTTCCCGTTTTCTCCGCGTGCCGGCGCTTTGTCGGGCGCGCCAATGCCTGCCGTCGGTGGTGGTTGCGCCAGGCCGTCATTGAAATCATCGATTGGCCATCCTCGCCGCCGGTGCAGGAACTGGCGCATGCGCGGCGCACTCCTCCGGGTATCGGTCACCCACCCTCAATCTCATGGACGCCCTTTCTTATTCCGCTCATGCCCCGCGCGGGCTGGATCTGCTGTTGCGCGAAGCGTTGCTGGCCTTGCATTGCCCGGCAACGAAATTGACCAGCTTCGATCACCATTCGGCGGTGGTCATCGCGCTCAAGACGCTGCCTGATATGCGCGTCGCCGTCGTGGACGATCGGTTGTGGATCTGGAGCTGTCTGCCCGGGGTGACCGAAGCGCAGGTCATGCACGCGGCGGCGGCGGTGCTGGCGCTTTTGTTGCAGCCCATCGACGGCGTGGCCTGCGGCCAATTGAATTTGGGCCGTGGCGCAAGCGGTTATGAATTGAAAGCCTTGCTCGACGCGGATACGTTGCGCCGAAAAGGACTGCAAGCCGTATTGGGGCAGTTTTACCAGCGGCTGGCCGATTTTTGTCAAATCCTAGACGTCAGGAAATAACGCGATGGTACAAATGACGGGACTCGATCGTCGCACGGTCAATGTGGCGTCGGCCGGCGCGGTCATCGCCGCGACGGTCGGCGAATCCATTGTGACGGTCGGCAACGACACGGCGCGCCTCACCGCCAACAAGGCGAGCGGCGCGAATCCCTTTGACGACGATTGGCAAAGCGATCCCTCAAACCCTTTCCGCGATGAGGGCGACGAGCCGATGGACGTTGCTGCCCCGGCCGGCTTCGCGCCGGTTGAATGCGCGGACAGTCTTAACACGTTCAAACGGGCGCTATTGGATTTGCTGAATCTCTATTTGCGCAACGCGGATGAGGGGTTCTTGCCGGCTGGCGGCGTCAACCCGAAGTACGTCGAGAAAATCAAAAGGGATATCGCCCACCACCCAACCATCGCCAGGATGATCCGGCTCGAGGCGGATGAGGAAAATAAGCCGGTCATTCGCTGGCAACACGGCGGGCCTGCGGACAAGGCGGCGATTCAACGGTTATTGGATGCGTTCCGCGAGCGCCATAAAGGCAAGGGCGCGTTTTATAAGCTGCTGGGTCAATTCGATTTCTTGCGGGCAGGTTATCGCGTCATCGGCCAAGCCCAGCAAGAGACACTGTTGCGACAGGTGGCGCAACCGGCCCGGCACGCCCCTGGCCGGGCCGACGTGGTCAACGTCAAGGAAGCCGCCCGGCGGCGGATCGCCGAGCACTTCATCGGCGTCGGCAATCACGAGAAACCGATGGCGGATACGGCATTTGCCGAATTGATCAAATATTATGCCAATGAGATTCCGCAGCTGAATTGCGTTCAAAAAAAGGTTGCAGCGCTGGCCCGCACACACGTCATGCATTTGAACGATCAGGGCTTATTCGACGCGTTGATGCGTGAGTTGCATCAGGTGAAGACGGATAACCGCATCGAACGGTTCAGCGATGGCTTGGCGCACGGCTTGACTGCGTATGAGAAAGCGCTGGATGAACAGATAAACCATATCGTGTATGAATATTCACCGGACGGCGTGGCACAAAAGCTGCTGGAACGGATCGTCGGCGACGTGCTCGACAAGGGGACCGGTCAATATGCCAAAGTGGAGCCGCATAGCCGCAACCCTTTCGACACGACGTGGTTGCTGCAGCGCTCCCCTGTGGTCGGACAAATACGCGAGCTGACCAAGCGTAACCACGAGGCGCTGTTAAATCAGGTGTCGGCAGGCTATGCCTCGGCGTTGACCGATAATTTGATCAAAACCGTTTCGACTTTCTCGGCGGGCGACTTCTTTCAAGGCAAAAGTTTGGAACGGGTGGCGCTCAATGTGGCCAAGCTCAATAACGCGCTGTGCCAAGTCGAGGCATGCAGTACGGCATTTTACCAAAAGCGGCGTGGCGCCTTAACCGAGCATGGCGTCGCGGTATCCTCGCTGGACAGCGTCTTCCGTGATAAGCAGGGCCATTTGCATGCCGCGATCGGTGATAAGTTGGTCGACAACAACAAAGCGGTGCTGGCCTTTTTTAACCGCGATATTGCGGCCATATCGCCCGCGCGGCCCGATCAACCTCGCGCGGCGGTGGGCAATGCCCGACAGTTGCTAGTGCTTGCCCGGCAGGCGGCCGACGCGCTCGGCGATATTCAGCAACAGTCCTGGCCGGCATGGCTCGAACCGCGCCGGCAGGCGATGCGCAATGAGATGCGGCAGGCTGTGGTCCCGTTGCAAAGCGCCATTTTGGACAAAGTGCCCCCGGTCAAGACATGGCGCGAAACGCTGCAGGCCGGCTTGCGCCAGGCATTCCAGTTCACTTGGCCCCGGATTGCCGCCGGTGCCGCCGGGCTCGGGGCGGGGGTGGCGCTATTGGCGGTGGCGGGATTTGCCTGGCCGCTGTTGGCCGGTCTCTTGGCGGCGGGTGTCGTCGTTCTGGTGGGCTGGGTCGGCAAAAATCTCTACGATAGTCTGCAGTGCCGCCGCGAGCTGGCGGATTTACGGCTGCGGATCGACAAACAGCTTGAGCGCATGGCCGCCGTTTAGCCGCGTGACGAGCCCGCCTTGCGCCGGATGACCACGGTGCGGGCGATCTTGTCATGCAGCGCCTGTTTGCGCGCATCGACGATCACCCAGGCGTGGCCTAGGCCTAGAGTGAGATACGACAGCGTGCATGCCAGCGTGCGCAGCCAAGCCTGGCGTTGCCCCAGCGTCGCGCCGGTGTCGGCGTCGACCACTTCGGCGCGCAACAGATATTTGCCTGGCGTCGCGCGGATGCGGGTCAGGCAAAACACCGTCAGCACGGCGGGCAAGAGCCAGCGTGCCAGCGCCATGGCCACCAGCGGCAACGTGGCGCGCCAGCAGGCGCCGTCGGCGCCGCAGGCGGCCAGGACGTGCCAGGTCAGCCCCGGCACCGGCCAGAGCTTGGCCATCAGGCTCGTCAGTCCCAGCACCAGGAGTTTGTCGACGAGCCAGGCGCCGGCGCGTGGCACGAAGCCTACGTATTCAACATCGTTCATCGTGGGGAAACGGCTGTGCGTCGGCCGGTCAGTGTAGCCGGCCAACATGACGGCATTATTCGGCCGCGTCGGCGATGAGGCTTTCGCGGTGCTTTTGCGCCAAACGTTGATAGTGCTCGGCCGAATAGCGGAAGTAGGCGATCTCCTCGGCGCTGAGCGGGCGCACCGGCTTGACCGGGTTGCCGAGATACAGATAGCCGGACTTCAGATGCTTGCCGGGCGGCACCAGGGAGCCGGCGCCGATGAGCACGTGCTTTTCGATGACCGCGCGGTCGAGCACGATGCTGCCGATACCGATCAGCACCTCGTCGCCGATGGTGCAGCCGTGCAAGGTGACGTGATGGCCGATGGTGACGTGCTCGCCGATGACGAGCGGCGCGCCTTGCGGGTCCTCCGCGCGCTTGTGGGTGACGTGCAGCATGGCGAAGTCCTGCACGTTGCTGCCCTTGCCGATCTGGATGCGGTTGACGTCGCCGCGAACCACGGCGCAGGGCCAGATCGAGGTGTGCTCGCCCAAGGCGACGTCGCCGATCACGACCGCGGCGGGGTCGATGTGGCTTGTCGCGTCGATTTGCGGCTTGATCCCGTCGTAAGATCGGATATTGTGATTCATGGCCTCGGTCCTCATATAACTGACATTGCTTAGGGCCTGTCTGCAAACTATTTGTGAACTGCGCTGGCCTGGCAAATGGCCAGATGCTAGGCGGGGGGCGCCGGCCTTAGTCATTCTAAGGCCAAGCCGCGCAACGACGCAGATGGCCGTTTGCCAGGCCAGCCCTTCGGGGCCGGCGTCTGCCGGCGCATCGCTTTGTCGTTTGCCCCTGGCAGTGAATGACACTGCGGCGGGGCGCACTCCTCGCGCTGCATCCGGCGGACACCGGCCGCAGCCGCAAATAGTTTGCAGACAGGCCCTAGACGGCATGATGTCGACTTGATCCAACAGCCAATTATTCCGGCATGCGTTCAATCTGGCATTGGCTGCCGTTTTCGGGACACGATAGGGAAAAGGCGAAGGGGAAGCGGCCCAGAATGTCTGCGGCGCGGGCGTCATGCCGGGCGTCGGCCATCACCACTTGCAATACGATGCCACGCGTCTTGTCCTCGATGACTTCGATTTCGGCCACAAGACCATCGTCAGCCAAGGCGGCGCGCAGCGCGTCGGCGATTTCGAGCCGCTTCAGCGCCGGCTTGAATATCTTTCCAACGGCTGTGAGCGGCAGAGCCTCGACGACGTGGATGTGCTTCGGTAATGCGGCGCGCTCGCCGATCTGCCGGCTCAGGAAAGCCGCCAGCTCTTCGCTGCTGACATGGGTGTCGGGTTTTAGCTGGACATACGCCACCGGTAGTTCGCCCGCATGCGCGTCGGGCCGGGCCACCGCCGCCGCTAGCTGAACGGCGGGATGGCGATGCAGCGGTTCCTCGATGGCGGCGGGGTCGATATTGTGGCCGCCGCGGATGATCAGCTCCTTTTTACGGCCGGTGAGCCAAAAGTAGCCGTCGGCATCGCAGCGTGCCAGGTCGCCGGTATTGAGCCAGCGTCGGCCGTCGTCTAGATCCAGCCACAACCCATGGTTTTGCTGGGGCAGGGTATAGCCGGCGAACACGTTGGGGCCGGAAATCGTCAGCACGCCGGTTTCTCCGATGGCGCAGTCGCGCAGATAGCGCCCGGTCTCGTCCAGCACGACGGTCTTCATCGCTTGCCCAGGCAGCCGCAGTCCGATCGATCCCAGCCTCCTTTCTCCATGTGGCGGGTTGACGCTGCTGATGCAGGCTCCCTCTGTCAAGCCGTAGCCTTCGAGGATTCTGAGACCCGTGCGCTCCTGGAACGCGCGGAATACTTCGACCGGCATCGGCGCCGCGCCGCAGATCCCGAATTCGAGCGAGTGAATGTCGTGTCCGTCGAGGGGGACCTCCAGCAGGGCGGCATAAAGCGTGGGGACGCCGCTAAAGAAATTGACGCGATGGTGTTCGACGATCTCCCAAAAACGCTGGATCACCCCTGCGCCGCGGTAGCCTTGCGGCGTGCCCAATAGGACGTGCGCGCCTTTCGAGAAGGGCAGCAGCCCGGTCACCATGGCCGCATTGACATGAAATAGCGGCAGCCCGCAAAACACCGTCTTACCCGCCCCGATGCTGCCGCCCAGGACTTGGCCGGCGCTCCAGGCATTGGCGACTTCGTTGCCGTGGCGGCGCATGGCGATCTTCGGCAAACCGGTGGTGCCCCCGGTACAGAAATAGGAGGAGAAATCGTTGCGGTCGAATTGGCGGCCGCTGTCGAGCGACGCGCCGGATTCCCGCGCGAGACTGCGGCCGAAATCATGGATCTGCATCGATGCGGGCACGGCGCCGCGCACACCGCCACGGCCATGTTGGCGGCGTATCTCGCGCCGTTGCAGCCAGCGGGCCAGCCACTGCCTCGGACCGCGAATCCGGTCGGCCAGGTTGACCAGCACGAGATGGCGCAACGTGTGCGCATTGGCCAGCTCGGGCTGGATCTTGGCCCACAAGTCGGTGCTGGGAAACGGCGCCAGGGTCACCAATACCTGGGCCTTGGCGGCATTGAGCAGCTCGACGATGGCATTGCCTTCCAATAATGGATTGATCGCGCAGACGATGCCGGCCGCCTCGCCGCCCCACAACGTGAAGTGGGTTTCCGGCAGATTGGGCAGCGCGTAGGCGACGACGGCATCACGGTCGATGCCGAGGCGATTCAACAGGTTGGCGCAACGCGTGATGTCGCGCACCAGTTCCTGATAGGTCCAGCATTCCGGCTTGCGGTGACCGCCGCTTTGCAGGAAGAACGAGAGCGCGGGGGCATCGGGGTTGATCGCCGCGCCGCGTAGGATCATGTCGTAGGTACTGGCGGGCAGGTCTGCCGGCATGCCTTGCGCTTCGGCGGCGAGGATATCGGTTTGGCCTGCGATCACTTGCGTCATGAGGCCTCCTTGATGCAATTGCGTTGAACGCCGAGATCGATCATGCCATCCGGGCTGGCAATGTGCGCTTCCACCCGGTCGCCCGGCTGCAGATATTGCGGTCGCGCGGCCTGTACCTTCATAAACATCTTCCACTTGGCCGCCTCTGGCAGCAGCGCGGCAATGCGCTGTTTGGCCGGTGAGGGAATGCTCAGCGCGCAGCCGGCGGGCGTGCCGGTGGCCACCAGGTCGCCGGCAAACAGATCATGGACACCGGACAGCTCCGTCAGCGTCTCCGCCGGGCCGTGGACCAAATTGCCGGTGACGTCACGCTGGCGAACCTGTCCGTTTACCGTCAGCGTCAGCTCCAGCGTGCCGAGCAGCGGCATGTCTTGCGCATCGAGCAGACAGAGATAGGGACCGACCGGGCCGAACGAGCGATAGCTCTTGCCTTTGTAGAACTGCATTTGCGGTATTTGCACGTCGCGCGCCGAGTAGTCGTTGACGATCACGATGCCGGCGAGATACTGATGCAGATTATCGCGAGTGACCGTTTTGCGTGAGGTCAGGTCGCGCTTGAGCACCAGACCCAGCTCGATTTCATAGTCGAGAAAGCGCACATGACCGGGGCGCAGCACGTCGGCATTGGCCGCGACGATGCAGCTGGAGGCTTTGGTGAAGATCATATTGTAGTTTTTCGCATCCGGATCCATCCCGGATTCGATCATGTGCTGGCGATAGTTCGCGCCTTGGCAAATGAATTGCTGATTGCGCGTGATCGGCGATAGCCACTGGACTTCCGATTCCAACAAGGTCGGCCCCTTCAACGCGGCCAGTTGCGCGATGTCGTTGGCCTGCAGGAAGGCGGCGGTGGTGTGGAAGTCGCCGGGAATCGGCGTGATTTGCCCTTGGCGGATCACGCCCCATTGGGTCCGGCCTTGATGGCTGAAATGTAGTATGTGCAATGGCATGGTGCGCCTCGTCGAAGGTTGTGGTGTTAGGCCTTAGGCGAACAATTTGGCGAGCGTTCGCAATTTGGCTAGGGTGAGGTCGGGGCTGCGGCGCAGGCCGCGCCACAGCGCGGCGAGGTTTGCTGGCGTGAGTTTAGGTTTGGTGAAGCTGCGCGGCATGGCATCGCCCCATTGCGCCATCGCCTCCCGGCCGGTCGGATGTATGCCGACGGGGACCGCGGCGGTGAACAGATCGCCGTCGCAGTAATGTTCGTGTTTGTCTCCCCAAGGATCTTGCCAGTAATCGAAGATCTGGCTACCCAGAATATGGCGCCCGATTCCCCATGCATGTTTCCAGCCGCGCTCGCGCAATAGGCTCTGCCCTATGCCGACGGCGTCGGCGTCGACCAGCTCGTATGCGCTGTGGCTGTAGGCGGGAGCGAAACCCTGAGCGAGCGCCAAGGTGTGGTGATCGGCCGGCGTGTCGCCGAGATCGAGCCGCATGAACGCCACCGCCGGCGAACCGTCCGGCAAAACCTGAACGTCACTGGGAATGAAGCCGAAGTGTTGCGTATACCAGGCGCACGTCTCTTGGTAATGGGCCAGCTCCAGCACCACATGCCCCAGGCGGATGACCTCCGGCGCGGTGTGCGGCGGCCGCTGCGTGGCGTTGACGCGAACCACGGTGTCGACGGAGTTGAATGGCAGCGCGCGCCGGCGCGGCAGGTACGCGGCCGGTTCCTGGCCGAAGACGGCATCGACCTGAAAGCCGGAGGGGTCGGTCAGGGTGACCCGCTGGCCGCCGCCCGGTCCGCGCAACGGCCCAATGGCCGATGCGCTGGGAAGTCGCGCGAGCGCCATCAAGTCCGCGACGCTGCCGACCTGTAAACCAAAGCCGACGAAGCGCGCCTTGCGCGCTTTGCGCACGACATAGCAAAACGGCGCTTCTCCAGTGCCGCGCATGAACAGCATGTTGTCGAGGTAGCAAGCCGTGCGCAGGCCGAAATCGGACAAAAACCGTTCGGCCACGTCAAGGTCCGGTCGTTCGAAGATCAAATAGGACAGGGCGGTTGCTTTGGTGGTCGGATTGGGGTGGCGTGCGGGTTGGGCCGTGCTGAGTTTCATCGGCGGCTCCTTAAAAAGGGTGGATTGCATGGACCGGGAGAGGGGGCGCGGCGTGGGCGGCCGTCGTGCCGAGCAAGGCAAGACCTTCGCGGACGATTCGGGCCGCGTCGCCGGCTGGCCCGTCGTACAGCACGGTGCGATCGGGACGGACCAACACGGCCCAGCCGAACGGCACGGCGCGTGGCAGGAAGGCGCCTTCCAGATCCTCCCAGTGACAGCCCTGGGTGAGGTGCAAGCTTTGCCCCCGGTGTGTGATCTGTACGACCCTGCCGCCGGCCATGGCAAAGGCGTGCGCGGTTTCGCTATCGAGCGTGGCGGCGATGTCGCTGCCGAAGCCGATCAGCGCCAACCCGGGTCCAAGCACGTCGTCGCTGAGATGGATCGTCCCGTCGGCGCCGCGCACCCAGCCTTGCGGCAAGGACGCGCCCCGGCGCAGCTTGCTGGCGGATCGGCCGGGGATGAACAGCCCATGCCGGAAAACGTTCTTGGGCTTCATCTCCAGTTCCTCGAACTGCGCGCGCAACGGCGGGATCAAGCGCGTCGCGCGCATCAGGCCGTGGATAAGCAGCGCCAGGACGGCGTTGCGCGGCATGACCAGTTTGCCCATGAATTTGGCAAAATTGATCATCGCCTTGGCGTGAGGCCGCCGCTCCTGGTCATAGCTGTCCAAGATGTGGGGCATGGCGCGTCCTTGCAGGACCCAGGCCAATTTCCAGCTGAGGTTGGCCGCATCGCGCAGTCCGGCGACCAGCCCCTGGCCGACAAACGGCGGCGTCACGTGCGCCGCGTCGCCGGCCAGGAACACCCGGCCCTGGCGAAAGCGGTCCACCACCCTGGCGTGGAAGCGGTAAACCGCTTTGCGCTCGATATGCATCTCCTCGATGCGGCCCCAAGGCGCCAGCAGCTCGCGCACGCGATCGTCGGATTCCATCTCTTGACTGGTTTCTCCGGGGCGCAACATGAATTCCCAGCGCTGCCGCCCGCCAGGCGCGACCATGCGCGGGATCGGCCGATGGGCGCAGCAATGGAATTCGACGTGATCGATCGGCTTGGGCGCATTGCTGGCGTCCACCACCAGCCAGTCTTCCGAAAAGGTTTTACCGCGAAAGCCTTGACCAATCAGTTTGCGGACCAGAGAACCCGCGCCGTCGGCCCCGACCAGATAATCCGCCCGGACCGTATGAATCTGACCTTGTCCCAGGTCGAGCTTGGCGCTTACCTCATGGAGTTCGTTGCGGATGTTCATCAGCGTGACGCCGAGCGCGACCTGCGCACCGGGATAGTCATTCAGCCGGTTGCGCAGGAGCCGTTCGAGGCTCGGCTGATGGAACGTCACCAGCTTGGGATGGCCGTCGAGGCTGCCCAGCGTATTGGCGCGCGCAAATTCGCCCAGTTGCGGCGAGCACAGGCGGACATGACTGATGGCCACCGTGTCGAAATCCGTTTCGGATATGCCCGCCATCTGCAGGATGCGTAACGCTTCGTTGTCCAGCGCGATCGCCCGGGGGGCGGTGAAGATGTCGCGCGCTTTGTCCACGGCGAGGACGTGGACCCCGTAGCGCGCCAACAGGTTGGCGATCACGGCGCCGACCGGTCCCAATCCGACGATCAAGACGTCGACCCGGTTGGGCAAAGGGGGTGGGTGGTTTGGCGGGGACGCGCGGGCGCCTCCGTCTACAAGCGGTTGGGTCTCCATGTTTTCTCCTTGTGTGCTGCATTTATTGTGTTTTTGACATTTAAGTCACAGTTGATGATTTTGTCAATTACGATGTCATGACCTATACTCAGCGTTCTTTGCCACTACGCGATCCGTCATGTCCAACCCCTCGCTGCACCCTTCAGAGTCCCTTGCCGTTGCAGGTGACGCCGCCTCGACTGACCGTGAATCGCGCGCAACCCGGCGCAAGCGGGAAACGCGCGCCAAGCTGTTGGAAGCCGCGCTCGCCTTGATGGCCGATAAGGGGATGGAAGGGGTGACCATCAACGAGATCACCGAAGCGGCGGATGTGGGGTTTGGCTCGTTTTACAACCATTTCGAATCCAAGGAAGCGATCTATGCGGCGTTGACGGAATGGGTGTTCGAGGCGTTCGCCGATCGTCTGGATCGCCTGGTGCGGCATCTGGAGGACCCGGCGGAGGTCATTGCCGTGTGCACGCGCCATACGCTATTGCGCGCGCGACGCGAGCCGGTCTGGGGGCGTTTCCTGTTGCGGGAGGGCTTTTCGACTTTGGCGGCGCGCCAGGGGTTGGGGCAGCGTCTATGGCGCGATGTTCAGAAAGGGATGGACGCGCATCGCTTTTTGTCGGACGACCCGTCGATGCGCTTCATTGCGGCGGGCGGCACGGTGTTGGCGGCGATTGCCGCCGAGCTGCGATGGGGCGAAGGGCTGGAGGGGAATGCGGAAAACCCGTCAAATCAGGGGCTAGGTCTCGGCGGTCTGCCGGAGCGCACTGCTTCGGCGGTGTTGCAGATACTGGGACTTGCGAAGCCCGCGGCGGCGGAGGTCGCCACCCGGCCGTTGCTTGGCGAGCCGGGTGACGAAGAGGGGGAACTTTAGGGGCCCTGCGCTCATGGGCAAGGCGGCAGGACGTCATTGCGCCATGACAGAACGGTTTGGGCAATCTGCTGTGCCAACGCGTCTTGCCATTGCCTGATCGTCGCCAGTGTCTGCGCATCCGTCGCGACGGGCCGAGCGCTGAAGCGCTCGGCGCATTGTAGCCGCGCGTGGCCCGGCGCCCCCAGGCTCCAATCCGTTTCGATCTGTATCGGCTGATGTGGTGCAATGTCGAAGCGGCGTAGCGACAATTTCAAACGCAGCACGGGCTGATGGACGGCATCCAGGCCGTCGGCAAGCGGTGCGCCGGTGGCGCCGGTCAATTCGGCCGCAAACGCCGCCCGGATTTCCTCGTCCAGCGGTGCGGCCCATTGTGCGCCGCTCAATATCTCGATCGATCCATCTGCTCGACGCGCCACCCATTCCGGCCGGTCTGCTTCCGCGGGAACCGCCACGGGGAGAATTTCGATCGCATAGCGCGCGGATCGGGGGGCGGCAGGCGCGGATGGCGCCGGAAGCAAACTGTAGTAATGGACGGGGGCCGACGCGCAGGCGGCGAGCAGCAGCCCCATCAGCGTGACGGCAACGGGCGATTTCATGGCGTTCTTTCCTGTTTTTCCCCGCTATCCTGCCGGCCGCGAATCAGCGCCTCGGGGTGCGCATTGAGCTGGTCTGTCAGGCCGCGAAGCGAGCGGGCGCTCCGTTGCAGTTCAAGCAGCGTTTGGTTCAAATTCTGTTGCAGCGGCGCATCCGGCGCCAGCGCATTGTTGGCGCTGTCGAGCGTCTGTCGCGCCGAGCCCAAGGTATCGCGAGCCGCCGGCAGCATCTGGCCGTTGACTTGATGCAGTGTCTGATGGAGCGCTACCAGGTTGTCGTCCAAGTGGCGGGCGATGGTGTCGAAAGGCACTTTATTGAGCTTGCCGACGATGCCGGCCATTTGCTCCTGCAATTGATCGAAGCCGCCGGCGATGGTCGGCAAGGACACGGGACGGCTATTCGGATCGAAGTCCGCCTTGGGCGCGCTGGGGAAGAAATCGAAAGCAATGTACAGTTGCCCGGTCAGGAGGTTGCCGCTACGCGCTTGGGCGCGCAGGCCTTGCGCCACCATGCCGTGCAGGAAGGTGAGCACCTTGTTTGCCGGATCCGTGTTCGCGGGCTGGCTATGATCAATGCGGCGCGGGTAGACCAGCGCGTCCACGACGACCGGATAGCGATGCGAGACGGGGTCGACCTCGACATGTACCGACTGCACTTTGCCGATGTCGATGCCACGGAATTCCACCGGCGCGTTCACGGCGAGTCCGCGCAGTGCCTGATCGAATTTCAGGCGCAGCAACATCGGATCGCCATCAGGCGGCGCCAAGGCGGATTGGCGGTCGGACGCCAGATCGTAGCTTGCCAAGGGCGGTGAGGCAGTGTCGTTGCCAAGTACCGTGTCGAAGGCGATGCCCCCTGCCAACATGGTGGCGACCGATTGCGTTTGTAGTTTTAGGCCATCGGCGTTCAGCGATAAATCCACACCGCTTGCGTTCCAAAAATGGGTGGCACTGGATACCAGACGGTGATAGGGCGCTCGGACGAAGATCCTCAGCGTGACGCCTTGCCCGTCGGCATCGAGCAGATAAGAGGCCAGCTGGCCGACCTGAATGTTGCGGTAATAGACCGGCGAGCCGATATCGAGCGAGCCCAGCGCGGGCGCATGAAGGATAAAGGCCTTGCCTGGGGTGCCGTTGATGATGGTCGGCGGGGTTTCCAGACCGGTAAAGCGATCTCGCCGCGCGGCATCGTGCCCGCTGTCTACCCCGATGTACGCGCCGGAGAACAGCGTGTCGATGCCCGACACGCCGCCCATCCCGATGCGTGGCCTTACTACCCAGTAGCGGCTGTCGGCCCGCGTAAAATTCTTGGCGTTCTTATCCAAATCGATCGTGACCAGCACGGCAGACTGATCGTCGTTCAGCTCGATGCGCTTGACCAGACCGATGACCACATCCTTGTATTTGACCGGCGTCTTGCCGGCCTCCAGGCCGGTGGCGCTTTGGAAACTGACGACGATTTCCGGTCCGGCCGACAGCCAAGCGTGAACCAGCATCGATAACCCGATCAACAGCGCCAGCAGCGGAACGATCCAAATTGCCGACGGCAGACGACGGCGTGTGGCGATACGTGGCTCGCCAGGGGGGGGCGGTAAGGTTTCAGTCATGTTCGGGGTCATCCCAGATCAAACGAGGGTCGAAATGCGACGCGGACAACATCGTCAACATGACGACCGCACCGAAAAAGGCGATGCCGGGCTGGGGCTCGATGCGGCCGAGCAAGTCGAAGCGCACCAGCGCGCACACCAACCCGACGACCAGCACATCGAGCATCGACCAATAGCCGATGAATTCGACCGCTCGGTAGAGCAAAGTGCGTTGTTTGCGGCCAAGCGTATGCTTACGGCGAGTGGTCCACATCAACCAGCCCAGCGCCAGGAATTTGGCGCAGGGAATGACGATGCTGGCGATAAAAATCACAAGCGCGATATCCCATTCGCCAGCCTGCCAAAACGCCATCACACCACTCAGGATGGTGCTGTCCACGGCATGGCCGAACTGGCTTGTGCGCATGACCGGCAACAGATTGGCCGGCAGATAGAACAATATGGCCGCGCACAGTAATGCAAAGGTCCGGCTTCGGCTGGCCGGCTTGCGGCTGTGCAAGCGCGCGCCGCACCGCGGGCAACGGGCGTGGGCGTTTGACGGCGCGTCGCTGACCAACGTGCAGAGATGGCAAGCCGCCACGCCCAGTCTTTGGGCGCGAGGGGGGCTCATGTCGGCGGCTCCCATAGGGTGCGTAAATCCTGGGTGCCGAGGTAGCCATTGAGCAGCGTCAGAGCGGCCAACGCCCAGAGCCCGGCGCCGGCATGCACCTCCAGATAACCGGACAGTTTGATCATGGCGATCAACACGCTCAGCAAGCACACTTCGATCATGCTCCATGGCCGTAGCCAGGCGATGAGCCGCATGGCCGTTGCGAAGGCGGGTGCGGTTTTATTCGTCGAGGCAAAGCCCAGCACCCAGCACTGCAATAGGCTCAGCCCCAGCGGGACAAGCAGGATCGCGGCGACCGGGACGGCAATCGGCGCACCCACGCCTTGGGTTAGCGCCATGGCGGCTTGCCATAAGGTGGCATCGGTATGGCGTCCCCATATATCGACCTGAATGACGGGGCAGGTGATGACGAGGAGAAACGCGATGACCGACGCAATGTTGAGTGCCAGCGCGCGTTCTTCATGCAAAGGCGCGCGGCATGCCAGCGGTAGTCCACAGACGGTACAGTGCGCGCGCTGACGCCGGGTGAGCCGAGGGCGTCGATAGACACAGTCGCAATGTTCGCAGACGATCAGATGCGGATGGGTGTTCAAACCCCGAAATTCCCTTGTAACACAATGAAGGGCAAAGCCCGGTGGTGGTGTGGTTTTTTGCTATACTAGACGAATTATTCTAGTTTTAACAAGCTTTTTCTTACCATGAAAACGTCCATCGAGACTGACTGCGACGCATCCCCTTCTATTCGTCAGCGGCGCCGGCCCCAGCAGCGGCGCGGCAGCGCGCGCGTGGCGGCCATCTTGGACGCCATGGCGACGCTCGTTGCCGAAGGCGGCCTGGAAAATGTCACCATGCACGGGTTGGCGGAGGTCGCCAGAACGTCAATCGGCTCGCTCTATCATTTCTTTCCTGATCGGGATAATGTGCTGCGGGCGTTGGAGGAACGGCATGCTGCGGCGATGGGCGACATCACCGCCAAGTTGCACGCCATTCCCTTGGCCGTGTGGCGTGACGCCAGTGTTGACGAGGTGGCATGGCATCTCACCGCGGATTATCTGAATTATCTTCGTGCTCATCCCGACTATTTCCCGATCATGGTTAATCGCCGACTCCCGCATACCGATGCGGTTTTCGTCGCGTTGCTGAATGGGGTGTTGTCCATTCGGCTGCCGGGGGCAAATAGCGAGACATGCCATATTTATGCGAATACGATTCACGCGCTGCTGCTTGGTGGCATCACCATGGCTTATCAGTCGGGGCCGGCAGTTCTGTCCTCTTTTATGACGGAGATGCCGCGCGTGTTGAAAACCTATCTTGCCGATTTGGAGCGTCAGCAGGCATGAGTCGACGAAAAGCGCCGGATCTCCTTCCCGCGGGAGGAGGGTAAACAGCCGGCTGTAGCCTGTGTCGCGATTGTCTTGTCTTTGTGATCAAAGCGGTTGGCATTTTCAACCCATTCTGTTGACAAACCGCCAAGGAAAATCATATTCTCTCTATATGTACCGTACTGTACGGTACGTGTCAGAGTGGTGCCTATCGGTGAGTTACCGATTGATGCCGTCGCGTCAGGGAAGGCTGTATCGCTGTCGGGTGATGAGTTGGTGCAAACGAGGGCATCCGACCGTGGCAGCCGGCTCCTGTATTGTTAGCCCCCTTGGCCCGGTCCGTACCGGGCTTCTTTTTTAACGATGCTGGCTGGTGATTCGGCTGGCGAGGGTGCACAAAGTGCAGTTTGCATGATGATGATCTCAAAGCGTATTTCGATGTTACTGGTGTTGTCCCTGCTGACATTATGGGTGGTTGGCGTAGGCGGTTTGCGCGAACTCGGTAAAGCGCAATCCCGCTTCGAATATGTTCAAGCGTTGCTGGTGCCGAAATTCAAAGATTTGTACGCGATGCGCGACGCGGTTGGGCAAATGCGCGTGACGACGCTGCGTGGCGCGTTGGATGGGCCGGCGCACATGGCGGATTACAACCGCCAACTCGACCGGATCGACAAACGATTTGACGATTTGCTGCAGCAGTACGCAACCGACGCCGCCGCCGAGACGGAGAGCCATGTGCTGAGCGACGAACAGGAAGCGCAAACCGCTCAGACCGACAGAGCGATGGCTGCCGCGGACAAGGCGGCGCTGCAAGGCTATCGCGAAGCCCGGCGCCGCTACCTGGCTCTGGTGAGCGCCGGCAACGGCCCTGCGGCGCAGGCCGGCTTTGTCGACACCGGCCGGGCGGGCAGCGTGCTGACGTCAGCGATTGACAGCCATTTGGCATTCAACCTGCAGCTCGGCGCAACCCTCGATGCGGTCGGCCAACAAACCTATGCTCAGTCGCGCGACATACTGGCGGTGGTCTTGGCGGGAACGACGGCCGCACTGCTGCTGATCGGCGTGCGTATGCTGCGCGAGATACGCGGCAGCCTGGGAAACATGCAAGACACCATGACGCAAACGAGTCAAACGCTGGATCTCACCACCCGCGTCGAGGTGCGCAAGCAGGACGAGGTCGGATTAACCGCTGCCGCGTTCAATCATTTGCAGGACCGGCTGCAGTCGAACATGCGATTCATCCATCAGGGGGCGGAGGATGTGATGAATACCGCCAGGCAATTGGCGCAGGCTTCCGCGGAAGCGTCACGCTCAGCCGCGGCGCAAAGCGAATCCTCGGCCAGCATGGCGGCAACCGTCGAACAACTGACGGTGAGCATCAATCATGTCAGCACGCGAGCGCAAGAAACGCTGCAGCAGGCCAATGAAGCCGGCGAGATGGCCAAAGCCGGCTCGGACACCATTGGCCGGACGATAGAGGACATCCGGGCGATCTCGCAATCGGTTTCCGAGGCCGCGAGCAGTATTCGCGAGGTGGAGGACGACGGCACGCGAGTCGAAAGCGTGGTGCAGATGATCAGCGATATCGCCGACCAGACGAATTTGTTGGCGTTGAATGCCGCCATCGAAGCCGCGCGTGCCGGAGAGACCGGGCGCGGGTTTGCCGTGGTGGCTGACGAGGTGAGAAAACTGGCTGAGCGCACCACCAATTCGACGCGCGAGATTGCGGGCACGATCGGCGAGATGCGACAGCATGCGCAACACGCCACGGCGCGGATGCAGAACGCCGAAGCGTTGGCGACGCAAGGCGTGGCGCGCGCGGATGAAGCCGACCATGCGATCCGCCGCATCGGCGATTCGACGTCCGTTGCCGCGGCGCATGTCGGCGAGATCAGCGTTGCCATCGAACAGCAGGGGGCCGCGAGCAACAGCATTGCCGCGCAAGTCGAGCGCATTGCCCAGATGGCGGAAGAGGCCAGCAAAACGGCACTGTCATCGTCGGAACTCGCCGCGCGGCTCGATCAAATGGCCGCGCACGTCTCCCAATTGCTGCAGCAATATCGATTGTGATCTTTGTTGGTTCAGTGTTTTCCGCCGATCCGCGTGTCGCGGGCGGGCCGGCAGTTGCCGGCCCCGCCGGCTTATAGGTCGCGGAAGCGCTGGGCGCCTTGCGCGCCCGTGTCGTTGCACGTCATGCCATCCATAAAGCGAAGTACGAGCTGTTCCGCAAGTACGGTATTGCCGCCTTCCCCCGCCAACTGACTCAATTGGATGCCTTCGGTCAATCGCATCAACCCTAGCGCGACCACTTCGGGGGGCGCGAGGGTTTTGCGCCCGGTCAGGGCGCAGATATTGCTGAGGGCTTCGGTGACGCGGGTGGCGGCATGCTGGCTGAACGTGGTGAACCAATGGCGGAAACCCTCGTCGCGTGCCGCGAGCAACTTCGCCTCTGTCCAGCACAGCATGCACAGCCGGTGGCGGCGCAGCGTATGAAATAACGTCAGAATCTGCTCCCGCCAGGGCGTCGTATCCTCAGAGGCGGCACAGATCGGTTCAAGTTCGGCAAATGCCTCATTGCCGAGGTGTACAAGCAGATCCACGAACATCACGGTCTTGCTGGAGAAGTGCATATAGAACGCATCGGCATTCAGCCCCGCTTCGCGGGTAATGTCGTCGATGCTCAAGGTGCTGAGACCGCGCGCGGCGATCAGATTGAGCGCGGCGCCAAGGAGCAGCCGGCGCACCGGTTCTTGTTGGCTTATGCATATAGGCTGGGTTGTGGGCATAGTAAACTCACTCATTCTGCTCGTTATGGACTCACGGCATCGTCGTCGAAACGGAGCGGACGCTGCCGCCCGCTCCGCTTAGCAGGGATCAATGTCCGACCGAGTTCGGATCGACAACGCGCGATGGCTTGGGTGCCAACAGGATGGCCGCGGTGGCGATCAGGAATACACCCCCAATCGTCACCATGAGCCCGTTGGTTGCCAACAGCAGGCTCTGGCCGTTCACCATCATGTTGATCATCTCGCGGGCCATCTGCGCATACCGTCCGCCATTGTGCAGAAGCTGGGCGGCCTGACCGGTGGGGTCGAGCACGTTGGACAACTCGGCATGGGCGATATAGCTGCGGTCCTGCCAGGCCGTGGTAACCAACGACGTGGCGATGGCGCCGGAAATGGTGCGCACGAAGTTCATCAGACCGGCGGCCGACGCCGTCTCTTCCTCCTCCACCGAGCCCATCGCCAAACCGGTCAACGGCACGTAATACATCGGCATGCCCACGCCCATGAAGAACAACGGCACGCAGATGGTGAAGTAGCTCATGTCCGAGGTCGCCACGGAACGCCAGAACGTGTTGATCGCGAGCCACAGCGTGCCGATGAAGATCAGCTTGCGCGGATCGACGCGGTTGGCCATGTTGGCGGCGATCGGCGAGAACACCACCGACAGCAGGCCGCCCCACGCCACCACCAGACCTGCCCAGGTGGTGTTGTAGCCCATGTTGTATTCCAGCCATTGCGGCGTCAGTACGTTCAGCCCGAAGAAGGCGCCGAACGCCAGTGCCAACACGATCATGCAGGAGGAGAAGCCGCGATGTCGGAAGACCCTCAGGTTGACGATCGGGTGTTCTTCGGTCAGCTCCCAAATCAGGAAGGCGCAGAACCCGATCGCCGCGATGACCGCCAAGATGCGGATTTCATCGGAGGCGAACCAGTCCAGGTCCTTGCCCTCGTCGAGCATGATCTGCAGCGAGGCGACCCACACCACCAGCAGCAGCATGCCGATGCGGTCGATCGGGTTGTTGATGATCGGATCGACGTAGCGCTTGAGCAGGCTCCAGGCGATCACGGCGAAGGCAAGCGCCATCGGCACATTGATCAAGAAGACCCACGACCAGTTGTAGTTGTCGCACAACCAGCCGCCCAGCACCGGCCCGACCACCGGCGCCAACAGGGTGGTCATCGCCCACAGGCCCATGGCCTGCATCGACTGCTCTTTGGGGAAGATGCGCAGCAACAGGGTTTGCGACAGCGCCATCAGCGGGCCGCCGGCCATGCCTTGCAATACCCGCATCAGCAACAGCATACCCAGCGAGGTGGACATGCCGCACAACAGCGAGAAGACGCCGAACATCGCCACCGCCACGGTGAACAGCTTGACGGCGCCGAAGCGGGCCGACAGCCAGCCCGTCAGCGGTACGGTGATCGCTTCCGCGACCGCGTACGAAGTGATGATCCACGTCCCCTGGCTCGACCCCGCGCCAAGCGCGCCGGCCATGTTGGGCACGGTCACGTTGGCGATGGTCATGTTGAGGACGGCGACGAAGTTCGCCATGGCCAGCACGATACCCGCCACCCACAGCAGCGCGCCGCTGAGGGAGGCCGGCTCGCTGGCTGGCGCAGACTCGTGTGACAGGGTGTGTTCCATGTCTTTTCTCCCGCTTAGGGCTTGTTCTGCAGATCGATCGTCGTGTTCATCGACAGCCCCACGCGCAGCGGGTGTGCCGCGAGCTCAGCCGGGTCGAGACGGATACGCACCGGCAGACGCTGTACCACTTTGATCCAGTTGCCGGTCGCGTTCTGTGCCGGGATGATGGAGAACGCCGAACCCGTGCCGCCGTCGAAGCCTTCCACGACGCCGTGGTAGACGATGTCGCTGCCGTAGAGGTCGGAAGTCATCGTTGCCTTTTGCCCCGGACGAACGCCTTCCAGCTGCACTTCCTTGAAGTTGGCGTTGACGTACATGTTTTGTACCGGTACGACCGACAAGAGCGGCACAGACGGCTGAACGCGTTGTCCGAGCTGAACCTCCCGGCGGGCGACCACGCCGTCCACGGGCGCGCGGATGATCGTGCGCGCCAGGTCCACCTTGGTCCGCTCCAGCCGCGCCTGTGCTTGGGCGATGCTGGCGTTGGCCGCGTCCAAAGCGGCATGCGCGTTGTTCTCCGCATCCTTGGTATGGGTGATTTCGTCGCCGGATACCGCGCCGGTGCCGGCCAGCGCTTGGCGGCGGCTAAGGTCGATGTTGGCGCGTTCGAGGTCGGATTCCGCGGCGATTTTCTGCGCTTGGGCGCGAGCCAGATCGGCTTGGGCCTGGCGCATATTCAGCGTGGCGTCGGTGTTGTCCAACGCGATAAGCACGTCGCCGCGCTTGACTTTCTGGCTGTTGACGACTTTGACATCGGCGACTTGGCCGTCGACTTGCGAGGTGACTTGCGCCACTTCGGCATTGGTGTAGGCATTGTCGGTCGAGACGAAGTGGGAAGCGACCAGCTTCCAGTATGCGCCATAGCCGCCGCCTGCCGCCGCGACGGCGAGCGTGAGCAATACGAAGAGTTTTTTCCGCTTGAGGCTAAGTTCCGCTTTGTTCGCCGCCGGCGCTTGAATGGACTGGCTCATTTCATTTTCTCCTAAAAATACGTAATGGTGATTACTTGGCAGCGCTGTTCACGATCTTGCCGCTTTGAAAGCCGCCCCCGAGGGCGCGCACCAGCGCGATGTCGAGCGTCAGCGCACGGGCTTCCACGTCGGCCTGGCTGCGTTTGGCGGAAACCAGCGCGTCTTCCGCTATCAGCACGTCAAGGTAGGTGGCCAGCTCGCCTTGATAGCGCTGGTTGACGATGTCGTAGGCCGACTGCGCCGCCGCGACCGCCGCGCGGGTCGAGGCGAGTTCCGCGCCGAGCGCCTTTCTGCTGGTCGCGCTGTCGGCGACCTCATGCAGCGCGTTGGTCAGCGTGGCGTCATAGTTGGCGACGGCCATCTCGTATTCGGCGTGCGCGCCGCGCAACTGCCCCTGCAGGTGTTGGGTGTTGAAGATGGGCAGCGAGATGGCGACGCCGGCGTCGCCGATGTCGGAGCCCGATTTACTCAGGTTGTTGATGCCGAGCGACTGCACGCCGAGCAGACCCACCAGATTGACGCTGGGATAGAAGCCGGCTTTGGCTTGATCGATGCGCTTTGCCGCGGCTTCAGTGCGCAGGCGTGCCGCCACCACGTCGGGACGGCGGCCGAGCAGGTCCAATGCCAGGTTGGACGGCAGGCCGGTGGAGACGGCGATATGCGCGGTCGGCCGGGCGATGGCGAGCGCGCGGTCCGGGCCTGCGCCCATCAGCGCCGCAATGGCGTTCTTCTGCAGGGCGATGCGTTCGTCGGTCACGTGCAGGTTGGCTTCCGCCTCGGCTTGCCGCGCCTCGACTTGCCGAACGCTGGCCAGCGTTTCCAGCTCGGAGCGGTAACGTTGCCGGAATAAAGTGACTGTGCGGGTCCGCAGCGTCAGCGCTTCGGCATCGGCATCGCGGACGCTATACAGATGGGCCAACTCGGCATAGGCCGTGGCGATGGAGGTCGACAGCAACAAACGCGTTTGCGCGATTTCGGCCTGATCCGCCTCTTGCTCCGAGAGCGCCGCGGCCAACGCAGCGTGGTTTTTGCCCCAGAAATCCAACTCCCAGGACATGTTCAGCGAGGCCAGACCATAGTCGTGCCAACCCTGCGGCAAGGCTTCGCGCGGCATCAGATAGTTGTAGCTTTGCTTGGCGCCATCCAGCCCCACGTTGCCCGATACCTCGGGCATGCTCGTGGCGTTGGCATGCTGCACCATGGCGGTGGCCATATGGAGGCGGGCTTGCGCCATGCGCAACGTAGGCGAATCGTTGAGCGATTCATCGATGAGCTGATTCAGTTGCGCATCCCGGTAGGTGTGCCACCAGCCATCGCCAGGCCACATGGCCGCGGGAGCGGCGAGCGATTGCGCGCTGCCGAGCTGTTCGACCGGTTTGACGGTCGGCAACGTGCCCATATTGGGAATTTGGGCGCAGCCGCCGAGCCCGAACAGGCCCGTCACCAATAAAGCGGCGAGGAGCCGCTGGCGGCGGGGATCAAATGAAAGTGTTGTTCCCATGGTCTTCTTTCCTAAGTGAACCGTACAGTACGGTTTATAATATTGACTTCCATGCCTTGTCAAGAGAAAATAGTACCGTACTGTACAGTTTGATGTTTTTTACTCACAAAAAAGGAGGGCAGGCGATGATGAAAGGAAATGCAAAGCGGCAGGCGATTCTGGACACGGCTTACCGTCTGTTCCTGGAGCTGGGATACGACAATACGTCGATGTCCGAAATCACCTCCCAGGTCGGCGGCTCCAAGGCGACGCTGTATCACCACTTCGCGTCGAAGGAAGAACTGTTCGTTGCCTGCATGACCGCCGCGATCGACAAGCATGTGGCCGGCGCGCTCGCCAGCTTGTCGACCGACTCGGCGGATATGGTTTCCGTGTTGCAGCGCTTTGGAGAAAACTTCCTGCAGTTCGTTTGCTCCAGCGACATGATCGCGGTGAGACGGCAAATGGTGGCCGAAGCTTCGCGCTTGGGCGTCGGCAAATTGTTTTTCGACAAGATCCGCACCATTGCCAATCACGTGGCGGTTTTTCTGGATGCCTGCATGGCAAGCGGCAAGCTTAGGCGCGGCGACGCCATGCTGGCCGCTAACCATTTGCGTGGCTTATTGGAGTCGGAGATCCTCGAACCGATGCTGCTGCAAGCGCTGGAGCCGTGGCCGGACGAGGCGGAGAAGAATGCCTCCGCGAAACGCGCGGTGGATGCTTTTTTGAGAGCCTACGCACTTGACGATGGCTTGAAGCAGCGAGAATAGCCTCTTATGTCACAGTCTATTTCCAGGCGTATGGGACGGCCGGATGCGCAAGCGGTCGAAGAGATCGGCCAGCGCATTCTGAGCACGGCAACACGCCTATTTATCGAGCATGGTTATGCGGCCACGTCGATGGAGCAGATCACCGCCACGGCGGGCGTCAGCAAACAGACGATCTACCGCCGTTATGTGTCCAAGGAGGAGTTGTTCGTCGCGGTCATCCGCGATTTGGCCGCTTCATTGTTGGAGACTTCCGTCACAGGGAAAACCGATCTGCAAAATCCCTTGGTGGGATTGAATGAAGCCTGCTGGGCGCTTTTGCAGTTGACGGCAAGATCGGAAACCGTGGCGCTATTCCGCATTTTGATTGCCGAGGCGGTCCGTTTCCCCGATCTGGTTGTCCGTGTCAAAAAAGCCGCCATGCAGCCGATCGAGGACGTCATGCGTTTTCTGCTGCATGCTGCCCGCGAGGCGGGGCTAATCCGCCACGACATTCCCGAGGAGGATATGGTCAACGCCTTGACAGGCATGAGCATGGGCTGGTTTTTCCAGCAAAGGCTGCTGGGGCACCCCTGCATGGGGACGGAAACGGAGCGGCGCTTTTTCTTCGATAACGCCTGGGACATGTTTTTGGCCGGGGCGCGAGCGTAAGGGGCGTAGGTTCGGCTTGTGTTGAACTGTAATGTACGGTACAGTATGGATATGTGGTTGATCACCGTTGGCCACATGAAGCAAGCGGTGAGATTTCACTGCTTACGAGCTCCAGTTCGCCCGGCCGTTGGCCGGGCATTTTTTATTTTGCGGCGGCGGGGCCACTCATTGGCGGCTCGGCGCGAACGGCACAATCCGATTGCGCCCGGCGGTTTTGGCCTGATAGAGCGCCTGATCGGCCTGGGACAGTAATCCGTTTTCGTCGCAATCGACGTTGGATGGCGCATCGACGACGCCGGCCGAGAAGGTGTAGCCCAAGCCGGGCGCCACTTGCTCCAGGCGCTGTGCCGCGATGAATCGGCTCATGCGGGTCAGCACTACGACGGCGTCGCTTAGCGTGGTGTCCGGCATGACGACCGCGAACTCCTCGCCGCCGACGCGTCCGATCATATCGGTATTGCGCATATGTTCGGTCAAGGCGTTGGCAAAGTGACGCAGCACGGCATCGCCCGCGGGATGGCCATAATGGTCATTGATGCGTTTGAAATGATCGAGATCGATCATGGCGACGCAAAGCGGCTGCCGGTAACGGCGCACGCGCGCGACTTCGTGCCGCAACTGCTGCATGAGATGGCGGCGGTTGGCGACCCCTGTCAGTTCATCGATCAGCGCCAGCTGTTCCACTTCTGCATGTAGTCGTACCAATTCCGCTTGCAGCCACTTTTGCTCCGAAATATCGGTAGAGATGAACATCACCCCGCCTTGCACCGTAGACTGCTTGGTGACGAGCAGGCAGCGACCATCGAGGAGCGTCAGCTCGAAAATATCGGTGGCGGTGGAGCGGGTTCTTTCATGCGCCTCGTGTAGCCAGGCTTCCAGATTCGGCGCATCGAGCACGCCGTGAATGCCGCGGTTGCGGATGTAGAGCCAGGTGAACAGGGTATCGATATGGCGGCCGACCATTATGTCTTGGCTGTCCAGCGAAAGCATCTCGGCCTGCGCCTTGTTTTGGTAGAGGATGGTATCGTCGGCGTTGATGATGGTGATGCCGTTCTGGCAAATGTCGAGATAGTCGACCAGAATCTCGCTGACCGCGGACGTGACTTGAGCTGTCGGCATGATGTTCCCCCTGCAGTGTTCTGTTTTTTTTAGAATAGCGGCTACGGACTCTCTCGCGTCAGTTGCGCGCCCGTGTCATGCTGAAGTTCACTACACCCTCGACGGCCGCCAATTCCTGCGCGAGCTGCGCGACGGTTTCTCCCTGATTGCGGCGCACCGAGATGGCGATGAAATGCCATTCGGCGATGCCATCCTTGGAGATGATGGTCAGGCTGTCCGGGTCGATCTCGTAGCCGCGCTCGAGCGACACGCGCCTGAGTTCCGTTTCATCCGGCACGAAGCCTTGGCGGAAGCACAGCACCATGTGAATCACCTGACGCGACGGCAGCCAGGCTTCTAGTCGGGAGATCACGATCATCGCCGCCACCGTGATCAATGTAAGGAAAATCGCCGCGGCGTAAAAGCCGACGCCGACCAGGACGCCGACCGCGGAGGACATCCAGATCGATGCCGCGGAGGTCAGGCCGCGGATGCTCATGCCGTCCTTCATGATCACCCCAGCGCCGAGAAAACCGATGCCGGTGACGATGCCCTGGATCACCCGTGTCGGGTCGCCCATGCCGGCATGCAAATGACCGCCGAACCAGTCGCCGGAATAACCGGTCACCACCGTCAGCGCCGTCGAGGCCATGCACACCAGGCCATAGGTGCGCATGCCGGCCGCGCGGCCATGGTAGGTGCGCTCGTAGCCGAGGATGACCCCCAGCGCCAGCGCGCCAAGCAGATTGAGCGCCACGATCACGTTGGTGGCGATGATCGGGTCTGACCAAAAACTCGAGAGTTCGCCTGGAGGTAGGAGCGCCATGATTTCCCTTGCCGGTTTGGGTTAGAACACGCTGGACGCGCCACCGCCGAACACGCCGGCCGCGCCGATGAAATAGCCGAAGTCGTACCAGGCGCCATTGTTGTAGATGGCGTAAATGGCGACATGGCGGTCGAACAGCGAGACCGCCCAGGCGAATGGCAGGATCATACCGTGCCAGATACCGTGCAGAAAGCCTACCGGCGCGCGCGCCGCGGCTTGGGCGAAGGTGACGTGGTCGGCGCAGCCGCTGAGCAGCAAGGCGATCGCCAGCAGCGCAAGCAAGGTTTTCAGGGGTAATGTTTTCGTGATCATGGCGTTATTGTGCCACGGTTTACGCAAGAAAAAGACTACCGACAGGTAGCCTTTTCCTTGCGTGAAGGGGATTACAGCCCTTGCGTATAGGCTTCTTCTCCATGCAACGCGGCGTCCAAGCCGGTTTCCTGCGTATGCGGATCGACCTTGACCGGGGTGAAGCGGTCGATCACCCACAGCATGCCGTAGGTGAACACGAACGCCCACACGCCGGAAACGACGGCGGCCACGATCTGTTTCCACAGGAACGAAGCGTCGCCGGCCAACAGGCCGTTGGCGCCGGCGGCGTTCCAGGTCTTGTCGGCGAACACGCCCAACAGGATGGTGCCGAGCAAACCGCCGACACCGTGCACGCCCCAGACGTCGAGCGCGTCGTCCCAGCC